>Ga0126342_10003042_pt1 | contig 27225 bp, 20 predicted proteins | sample Cyp1metagenome_FD_92528 | JGI IMG/M metagenome (GOLD analysis project Ga0126342, IMG submission 92528) | Coral microbial communities from Lord Howe Island, Old Settlement Bay, Australia - Cyphastrea 1 metagenome | ecosystem: Host-associated > Invertebrates > Cnidaria > Coral ... | reverse complement strand
TCTATCTATGTATCTATCTATCTATCTATCGATCGATCGATCGATCGATCTATCGATCTATCGATCTATCTATCGATCTATCGATCTATCGATCTATCGATCTATCGATCGATCGATCGATCGATCGATCCATCTATCCATCTATCCATCTATCCATCTATCCATCTATCCATCTATCCATCTATCCATCTATCCATCTATCCATCTATCCATCTATCCATCTATCTATCTATCTCTTCAAATTATTTTCATATCTTCATTATCCCAAAAAAGCAGGATGTTTCAAACTCCATGGGGGTATGGGTCACAATTTTAAATACCCCTAAAATTGGATCTTGCCTACCAAAAAATAGGCTCAAATCTGTGGTCCCCTGGGCCATTGGGCCAACCTGGCAAACCTGGCAGCCCTCATCCGGTCACCAAGGAACTTAAAATCATGAATCAACGCAACGCAAACCTGGCACCGGGTCGGGAGGATGAAAGGTGGGGACAGTTCATAGGTAAACAAAGCCACATCACAGTGTGATGGTCATTTCAATGGATCTAATATACAGTAGTAATCCCCCCCCCAAAAAAAAAAGTCATTCACAAGTTCACTCGAATTCTCCGTTTCTACATGATTTGGATTGCTACATTTTACATTTGGTTGTGATTTTCAAGAAAAAATGGAACACATTTTAGAACCGTGTTCTCATGTTGCCCACATTGACCCATGGTGATGACACCCGCCTGCGCCACGGATTCATAGAGCTCAGGGATGTAGACTTGTGACTGCGACGGTGGGCAAGTGAGCTGTTTCCAAAAGCAACTGGGGCCTGGGGCTGTCAAACTTTCAGGCCATGACTTGTAGGCCCTACATCGAATTTGTCGATAGGTTGCCTTGTTTGTGGCTTGACAAAACGTTTATTTTGCTGGTCCGTGCGTCTTTGGTCCCTGCAATGTTCAATTCGGCAAGTTGAGCCCAATGACCTTCAGTCATGGCCCCCTGCAAAGTGCAAAAGCATCAAAAACTTATGTGGTTGGTGGTTCAGCCACCCGTGTCCCAAAAATCATCCTGAGTAAACCATGAAATGTCAAGATGTTTGAAAAATCGAACCAGGCATAACCAGGCTTTTACCATCAGTTTTTTATTGGATATTTAAAACCACCAAGCTAATGCCATGTTGGATCATGTTGGATCCAGGGCTATTCCATCACCCGGCGCTGTGCCTTCCTGCCACCTCTCCCTCATTCGATTGAGTAAGTGGTCAAAATTGAACACCCGAGCTTGCACCCACACCTGCCACCCGGTCTCTTCCAACTTTTATTGGTGCTTTCTCAAACAAAAGAGCCGGCGATTGTCGTTGCTGTAGAAATGTTCCTGGTACTTCACCACTTCCAAACACATGTTTGAATGGTTGCACGGGTCCACATTCCACATGTATAAGTCCCGAATCAATTCTTCTAGCCACCTCCCATCTCGGAATCTCTTGGAGATGGCTTTTTGAGTGTAGTGCACATCCATGACCCACAGTCTCATTCTTTCGTGTTTTGTAGACTGGGGCCATGGAAATTCTTGTGCTTGGCTGTGAGGCACTAAATCTCATACACTAACTCCGGCTCGAGCATTGCCAAGGAGGCACGGCCTTCTGAACTCACGACTTGGAGATGTTTGGGGTCAGGCCCATCAGGGCGAAGCTCCACAGTATACGCATCTGCTTCAGGTTCAGGCATGGCCACCATAGCATGCGAGGACTTCTCAAAGCAACATACTTCACCAGTTAGAGGATGCAGAGTGAAACTTACTGTGGGCGACACAATGAGGATGAGAGGGATATGTTTTTCAGAGTTCAAAAAGCATAAATCCCGAAGATTCTTACGGTGACGATCACCACGCAAATGCGAACATAGGCGATTATGCATGGTGGAATGGGTTCGCAGTGGGTCATGTGCCAATGGCATTCTCTCCATTTGTTCCAAAATGTTGGTTCTCAACAATTGAGCTGGTCCAGCAAAACAATCTGACCACAAATCCTTGTGAGTCAAAGCAGCTTGTCCATTTTCGTCCAAGCTGTGCCAGCTTCACATTGAAAACCTGCATCTTTTGCTGCTTGCTCAACCTTGCCGCAATCGTCAATTTGGGTTCCGGTGCAGCAATAAGAGCTCCGGCAGCCGATGATCGATGTTCCATCGTTTCTCAAGTGCGCGAATCAACCGCAGTGCACCCTCTGTTGTAATCCGACTGTCATTCAAGTTGATATAATCGAGGCTGCAAACATGGTTTTCTATCAATCCAAAGCACTCCTCAACGAAAGGGTCATCAAGATCATTGTGTCGCAAGTCCAGAACATCTTGCAATCCAACACAGCCCAAGTTGAAAAGGTTGTCTTTGCTCCACCAAATGCCCCGCAGGCAGGCACAACAGCCTTCTTCAGGTCGTCACCGAAACATGTTTCGTCACCTTTCTGATCTCTTCCAGCAGCAATGTTGAATATGTTGAATCAGCACCATCTGAGTCAGAAATCTCTGTGCTTGCAGCTGCAAGATGTCAGATTGGAAGGACGCGATGGCACCACCATCTTTGATTGGCGAAGATCATTTGTCATCGAGATCCCGCGGGATCAGAAAATGGCCGGGACGCGTCCAATTCCGAGGCTTGAATCGAACTCTGAAACAGAGTCGTTATTAGTAACTGGGAAATATCGTAAGGACATGAACACTTAGATGCTGGGAATTTAACCAACAACGATGGAGATTTATTGGAACACGCAAAGCTACCAAGGATGTCAAAGTCTGCTTGTCATGAAGGCACAACAGGACAGGATTTGAGCCCGTCCCGATGCTTTCAGCGGTCATATGAGCCGCACTTGGTGGCATGTCACACCGTGAACCCAAAGAATAGCAAACTGCCAACTGAAAAACTAACAGCGGGGATTCGCGAAAACCAGACTGTACCTGTAATTCGTATCAAAATAGCTGGTAACTATCATAAGATGTTAATGGATGTTATGTATATATATATATATATATAATAGATATGATTTCTATGCATTTGCATCCCTCCATGCATGAGAAACCTTATGTCTGTGCGCAGGTCCAGACTTTTGTCATATATTTTCTGATTTTAAGTGACCTGTTTTTCACATGGCAATGATAGGTTTGAGGCCCAGATCCGCCGTCCGTTTGTCTCCCAACCGGCAGTCGTTTCCGCCTCCGAATATGCCAGCGCCAAGTTGCCTGGTCAAGCTGGACAGCGACGTCTCCACGGATTTCGGAACAAAAAGCGCCAGTTGAAACCAGTTCTCAGTTTTGCATATGTATGTATGTGTATATATATAGTTATATATATATAGTTATATATATAGATAGAGTGAGAAAATAGAAGTTTGTAGAAACTGAATTGGAATATTTTCGAAGAGACAGTATATGTTAAATACCTTTATGATCCTTTATGAAAGGTATTGAAACCTTTTTGCTCAGATGCATTTCTGGCAATAATCATTGATGCAACTCCGGGATCAATCGGAAAGCAACAAATCTTGGTGTGGGCCAAGCCCCGGTACTCTAGTGAACATCTCCAAAAAACGACTTGAACAGCTGAGCCTATTTCAGTATCTCTGTTTTTCCATCTAATATCCAAGGTTGAATTGTTACAGTATATGTGCAATTATTTTGGTGTGTTTTTTCATCCAAAATCCAAGGTTGAATTCTTATTTCCATGATTTTGTAGGGATAATTCACCCAAACCGGTGACCCCTTTATGACCTAGACATTCTGAGTCGCAGACCCACAACATTGGGCGCCTCAGAGAGTGAGCGGAGAGGGAAACCTGATGTCTTTGATTTTGGTATTGTGTTCTGATAGGAATCTTTATGCCAATTGTTTATCCAAGTAAAATCTTTATTTAGGTGTATCAGGTCTTTCCTGCTAGGAATTCCAAAGTTAATGATTCCTACACATGACTTTATTGCATAGCAAATTAATTTCCCATCTTTGACTTTTGAACCAGTGTATATAAGGGGTAAATATTCTGAGGATTGCAAATAGCCCTCATGATGATTCTAGTCGTTTCATTTTTTTCTTGGAATGCCTTGTCACAAGTTGGTCAACATGGAGGTAGCGTAGCAACCTGGGTGCGTCAACAAATGAGCGACAAACATGTTCCATTTCCTGATATACCCACCTAAAAAATTAACAAAGCCTGGTTGATTGATTGGATCCCGTGAGTGATCATTTGCTACTTGAATGATACCAAGTTGAACAGGCTACAGCCTAGTGTTTTGTTAAACATCCCAGAATGTCACCGCAACATGCCAGTCGCAACAAGCCTCAAGCGGCCCCGGCCGCGTTCATTTTCCGACAGATTCCACAACACATGTGGTAACTTCTGCCACTGCGCCAAGCTGTTCACGGGAATCATCCCATCAACACCACCCTCTGGTAAACTAACATAGCTATTGAAAATGGCCATAGAAACAATTGATTTTCCATTAAAAATGGTGATTTTCCATCGTTTTTTGTAGGTTTACCAGGCCGGGTACCTTGAACCTTGGCGGTCGTGGTGTCGCTGCTCAGAGTTGGTCAAAGTCCTCCAAGCCCAGGGACTCTGGGAGGTTCAAGGATCCGATGTCCTGGCAGAAACAAATGGGGAGGTGGCTTCTCGGATTTTCTTGGTGATCTACCCGGCCTGGTAAACATACGGAAAATCACCATTTTTAATGGGAAAATCAACTGTAAATGGCCATTTTCAATAGCTTTTTGTATGTTTACCAGAGGGTATGTGATCGATAAAACTATCAATCTGATCTCAGAATCAGCAATTTGAAGAATCTCACATCCCAATGCCAAGCGTTTTGTAAGGCAATTGCTTGACGATTTCCACTAATCCTACTGATCATTTTGGCACCATCCAAGTGTGCTTGCGACAAGAACTACCCAAGTTTTGGCAATGTTTTAATCCAAAGCCTCGTCGGGATTGAGGCGAACGCCACCGTTTCTTTCCCCCCCAAAAAAATGGTAGTGGACTTGGGGGATGCCGAAGTTTTTCTGGACATACCTATTTTATCCTACTTTTATCATTTAAGTAGTAATTAGTTAAATTCAGATTTGCTTAGGACGAGAAAACATGCTGTCACACATATCTCCAGATTCCCCAAATGATGGGTTAACAAATGGGAAAATAAACGGTCACCTTAAGCCAGGAAATCCAGGGAATGGCCCTTCCAGTATGGAAGTGTTTCAGAGTTTGGTGGTCATCACTGGAATCAATCAATGAGGTTCCTCCAAATACCATCCGCACGGTCGAGACCTATCCTGCCAACATTTGGGTCATGAACATCTGCATCCCTTCACCATGTATATTTCCATGTTGAAACCAAGCTTTTGATCCCTAAAGGGGATCAAGATCATCATAATTCATCATATCTCAAGGCGCCCCAGCTACTCCAGCCCCAGGTCACTCACGTCGATCCATCTGCCTGAGCTTCATCCTCTGACTCATTGCAAGGGCTCAAATCCCCATCACCTGATGGATGGGAGGTGGCTGAAGAAATCAGACTGGCTCCATGGGCCAGTCAAAGGCTGAGGAACATTGGTTTCAACGATCAAATATCAGAAAGTCTATGCAAATGTCCTTGTAATGCAATTCTTTCATGAATCGGATGGATATGATTGGGGAAGTCACCAGCAGAAACCACCGGAGAAAATTACGAGTCTTCCAGAACCCGGCCACCCCATTTTTTGGTACAGAAATTGGATGTTTTTTTCACAACCTAATGAACCCATCAACAAACATCACCACGGAATTCACGAGTATGGTCACAGTAAATCTACATCCAACAAAAAAGGATAATTCATAATTTGTAGCTGAATAGTTTGTGCATTTATCACTCAAAACTTAAGCAAAGGACCTACAGGAAAAAAACCCAGTGATAAACTTGTTCATAACAACACATACATATAAAAAACAATTTCAGCCGCGTAGTTATGCTTACCAACTTACCTCTCATCAATTATCTAAATATAAAACCCAACAGCGTGTTTCAAATCAACCAAGAAGTTTTTTTTGGCCGGTTTATAATCAGCATGTTCATCCATGTTCCATCATGATTGATGGTTTTTCCATCATTATTGTTGGTTTTTCATGGTGAAGTGCCAATTTTCCCATCCTTTTTGGGGCACAAAAAACCACCTCCGGGTTGTTGAAGCCACTGGATCTGCCGCACACTGCTCCTGCCATGGTGTTGACCGGTTTGAACAGTACTAAATGATACATTACTCCCTATGGATCACTCAATTTCTAAATGATACAGTAATACAAAACATATAGAAATTAGATCATTACCGTAAGATATGTACAAAATATATAGAAAAAATGGATCCAAGTACCTTCTTAGGAAGTGTTTGGGGTATGATTTAGGGGGTTAAGTACCTTCTCAGACAGTGTTTGGATCCACAGGGACCAATAATATCTCCAACTATTGGTATGATCATAAAGTTTATAATCATTTGTTGACAGTATATCTTTATGTTGAAGCCAATGGTAAACTAACATTAGTAATGTTAGTAATGTTGACCAAATTGATATGTTTACATTGCTAATATAAACCATTTGTTGATAATATATCTTTACTATTGGTTTGATGGCATGATGGTTTGACCAGTTGTTGAATGTGCTAATAATTTATCTGTATTATCAAAGTATTACTTTGTAGCAAAATGTGTTTAAGACTTGACATCTGATTTCAGATATTCATAAGACCTCATAATTTTTGCTTACCTGGCGGCAGATTTTGAAGTTGAACGCATTATACTATGGTCTGATACTGAAGGATCATCTGCCATATTTCTGTTCATTCCAAAGAAGCTTGAAACCATTGAGCCATTCTGATACTGTATGGGCTTGTCTGAACATAGGAAAGCCCTAAATACATTAGGTCATTAGGTGATCATCATGTTTCTTATTGAATAACCATTCCTGACGTATATCCTATTCCAGACACGCGCATAGGAACATACATCTCGAGAACACTGAGGCTTCATCTAGAACAGCCAGGTTTTGTGATGCCGAACCTTTGACACCTTGCAACGCAGCGTTTGGTGTGACTTGTTTGATTCCTTCAAATCCTGACTAGAAGAAAGACCGCCTATTGCTACCTACGAGTCACTTTCAAGAATCGTTTTTTCAGATACTGATCTTCAAATTCTCATAAATTCTCCATGTTTGGCCAAAGATTAAGCCTTAAGCCGTTACAAACTACGAGTCACCCAGATTTACTCATCCCTTCCCCATGGTTTCGACAGAGCCTCGGCGCCGCGGCTGACTTCGGGGACCTTTCGGACCTTTCCTGCACCGCTGCAGCGGCGCCACCGTAAGGTGATACATCACGGGTACCCTCTGCTAATTTAACATAACTATGGAAACTCACCATTTTTCATGGGAAAACTCACTATATACAAACAAACACAATTGGGTACCATCAACTGTTTTTTCTCGTATTTTTCATGAGACAGAAAGCAAAGAGTTGTAGTATCAAGTAGTGGTGCTACGTGGTTCTAAAAGTTTGATCCATTCCCATATCTTGGCCAAGTGATGGAATGTATCACCAGCCAGTGATCCATGTTTTCAGTACAGGAGGGAACCAACGCAACAATTGGGTCCACTTGATTATATATTATTAGAGGGCCTGATGAACAAAAATCAAAACATCAGGGTCGAACTGAGAATAGGATGCCCCCAAAACACTTCCCTATTTACGTTATTTTGGAGGTATCCCCCAATCATTCCCCTATAAAAAAAATTGTAAATTCGTCTTATTTTGGATGTATTATCCCACATGTTCTAGACACTGATCTTGGTCTCCTCTCCCGCGCCTCTCCGTGTCTCCAATATCGCACCACTTCCCGCAAGCGATTTTTGGCAAAACGTGACATGGACCAGTCCTGGATGGCGCGTTGTGAGGAACGGTGGGGAGTCTGGTCATGTTGTGCCGTCAACGTGGCGGGTTGGAAAATCCACGAAGTAAATAGAGGTTTCTTTTTGCCAGGAAAATCATCTTAAATGGGGTGAAAATCATCTATAAATAATCTTAGGCTACAAACTATCTTTGTGGATTTGTTAGCAATCTGGACATGTCTTGTAATCTGGACATCTGGATCTGCATAAGATTTGGCGAGGTACCTGGTGGTGTATTCTACTTAGCAAGTAGGTCATAGCCCCATTTATACGTGAAATAGCTCCAACTTTGCGACCCAAACATGGGGGTTTTAATACTTTAATACTGGATGGCAATTTCTGGCCCCCAAGATAGTTGAATTGTGGTTTATATCTATAGTTACCACTTTATACATATATCTATATATATAATATATATATAACCTATATATATAGTTGTGGTTTATAGATATACCTACAGACTGGTCATTTTTGCCGTTTTTTAACAGTCGGCTTTTTTAGATACCATCGGATGGTGCGTGAATGATAACATAGAAAATACGTTGCGGGACCAAGATGGTCCAATGGTAGAGCACAGAGTTCAAAACAGCTCAAAATCAAGAGCCGGCTGTTCAAAGCCTAGAACATGTAGATTAATCCCATTCTTCTAGATTTCACATTGCTTTCAATGAGGGATATATGTGTTCAGTTTGGGAGCGAATAATTTCGGAGCACAACCAGATCCCTCTTGAAAACCAACTACTCCCCAGGGTGGAAGAAATAAATGCTGAAGGTACCAAACCAGATATAAAAATTGGGCGTCAACAGGCACCTCTGGCAATCTAAGCTGGTACTGAAAAATCCCGCATAAGGATATCCATAGTTTAAAAATTATTTCCAAAAACCTGAGGAAATATACTGCCACATCTAATTGCCGAAAGGTTTTTCCGTTGGTTAAATCTGACTTGTCTAAAGCCTATCCTCGTTTCTGGGGCCGCATTTTGACACATATCCATATCTATCTATCCATCTATCCATCTATCCATCTATCCATCTATCCATCTATCCATCTATCCATCTATCCATCTATCCATTTATATACCATTTTAATACCCTCTCAATGCCCTATTGTACTGCATTAGTGATGGACCAGCTGGTGGCACCCTTGGTGCAGCTGGAGGACTTTAGCATTCCGAACTTCTTCTCGGAAGTCCTCCAGAGAGAGTCCTGACTGCGGTTTCGCGCGTGCAGCTCCAGGACTCAAGATACATGTAAAAGGGCGATTTAACCAAGAAAAATGGTGGTACCCTCTGGTAATCAAACATAGCAATTGGAAATCCCCTATAAATGGAAGTTTGTTGAATGTTTTAATGGAAAATCATCTGGAAATGGGTGGATTTTCCAGCCAGCCATGTTTGATTACAAGATGGTATAATATGTATAATGCAAATAATGATAGAAGGTTTCATCAATGGTGATGTTTCAATATGATTCTTCATCAGTCTTCATCACTGAGGCACACATGGTTTTCAAACTCAGACTTAAACAATGGTAACGTTATACTTGATAATAAGTGATCCTAATGGATTATTACGTCCTTAAACAGACATATATATATATATCTGGCTAGATTATAATAATTCACTAATCTGAATCTTGCGGCCATAGGATGATTCCCCTTATTTTTTCCTTGGTTTTAGGATTCCAGGCTTCGGGAGAACAGGCTTCGGTCGTGATGAAATCGGTCCTTGGACATATTGATACGCCTCGTGATGAAGTAGTGCCATCTCCTCGCAGCATCAACCGTACGCTGCCGACGAAAAAAACAAATGGGTGTAATTAAAAAACAGATTTAAAAAAAACAAGCAAACAAAAAACAATGATTATTAGGAGTTACTAGGTTTACTACATTGAATGATGTTCTTGCTGAACTTTAGGCATTCACGGATTGTAGCGTAAGGTGACATATCGCATGATATGAATCATACTATAAAGTTTTGAACATATCTTCCAGGGAATCATCTCAAAAAAACCATGCACATCAATAACCATACCCTCTGGTAATTTAACATAGCTATTGAAAATGTCAATTTATAGTGAGTTTTCCTATAAAAAATGGTGATTTCCATAGTTATGTGACAGTTTACCAGAGGGTACCATGTTCTAACTTGGAATCCATTAGCTGCTCAAAACTGTTTAGTGACATGGCACCGAGCTGAACATTGGGATTTTCCATCCAAGCATCAGGCACTGCACGGACACAGGCCCAGCCAGGTGCTTCGCCGTCCCCGGAGATGGCCATCCTGTGTTTTTTTTCATGGGAAAACCATCGAACTTTCTATGCTCTGACCGCCAGTAAAAACATAGACATAGACCCTGCCAGATAGGCTTTGGGAGTTCAGAAGATCACTATAGTTTCTAATTTGAAAAAAACATGTTGGAATGGGGAAACCATCGAACAATATGGATGTAAGAAGGTATAATAAGGTATCTAAGAGGAATGTAGTGAGAGATAACTAAAAACAACATCTTTGGAGAACCAATGGAATATATTGTCTAATGGGATGTACATATATAGGACAAACGCGTATATCATGGGGATATGATTCACTGGATATAATGGAATAAAAGAATCCCCTATTCTGTGTAATAAGGGATGCCTAACTCAAAGCAAAATTGGGATAACCAATGGGAATGGGAGGATGCTAAAGCTTCAATGGTCAAGATAAACAGTGTTTTGCAAGGCGAAAAGCGAATGGTAATGGTAATGCATGACCAAAAAGGCTAGGCGATACTTTCTTATTCGCCTCCTACGTCGTATATTTTCTTTACAATTACAAGAAACCGCTAGATAATGTCGTTGCCGTGTGCAGTATGAGTAGCCTCAGCAATAACCAGAGGAACAACTATCTGGGTAAATTATAATATTTCACTAACCTGAATTAAGGCCATTTGGGGATCATTTCCCTTTCTAACCATGATTCCAGTGAGGTCGCAGTGAGGTCGTTATAATTTACCCAGAACTATATTACAGCCTCACCCAAGACACTCAACCCTGACAGCAGCGCCTGTGTGCGACGCTCTACAATATACCCTCTGGTAAACTGTCACATAACTATGGAAAATCACCATTTTTTATGGGAAAACTCACTATTTCTATGGCAATTTTCAATAGCTATGTTAAATTACCAGAGGGTACATCAATATACCAATCTGTATTCATACATAATGCATGAATAATATCAATATGGATTATGTACCTATGCAAATGTAAGATTTTAACTCATACAAATGGTCTGTTTGGCAACAGCATTTATCCACAGCTTGCAGCATCTGGGTAGAGGTCCAATGGATTCAATACAGACTGCAATTCCTCATCATGCCGGTCTATTTTGGAAAATGTATGAATGTAGGTTGCTGCGGAGTACGTACAGACTATTTCATGTAATCATATAGACATCTATACTTTTGTACACATTTTATACAGGACATTATATATATATATGGGTAAATTATAAACATATTTCACTAACCTGAATTAAGGCCATTTAGGGATGATTTCGCGTATTAACCATGATTCCAGGGTTCGGGAGAACAGTGAGGTTGCTATAAATTACCCAGATATATCAACTCATCCAATCCAGTTGGTCTATTATTTGGTTGGACAAATTGCATTTCATGAAACATGGGCATTATTTCATGGATTAGTTCAGAATATGTAGAACAGTATTATGATAGATTATAATTGTTTTGGATATCATATTCTTATTGAATTATTGGATGGCTATTCTGTTGTTGGATATTATTTATTATTTATATTACCCTTTGGCTATTTAACAGTTCGCCATAGGAAATGACATAGGAAATGACCCATAAAAATTGATGGTTTACCGTTCTTAAAAATGGTGGATCTTTCCATGGCAAACTGTTAGTCATAACCAGAGGGTAAATTCCATTATATCCCCTATAAATCACCATAAATCACCATATATATATATATACTATATTAGATAATATGGGTGTGTTAAATACAGGGCACCCCGGGCACCCCCAACTCCAATGGGTTAGATAGAAAATCATCACTTTCCCTCTGCAATTGGATGGCGATTTTCGCTGGTATCCTCCTATTTTCAGACAAAGCCAAATTAGTCTATAATACATATATATATAAAATTATATAATGTATCATTGTATATCTATGTGTATGTATATATGTATATATATATGTCTATAACCTATATGTATGATTGAATATCCACATCTTCCATCAGCTAAGCGTCAGAGCACGCTCGCACACGATGGACACCTGCTGGGAATCGCAGTGAAGGACATTCTTTCAGTGATCAGCTCCCAACAGTGATCAGCTCCCAACAGTGATCAGCTCCCAGCTGTATAGTAAGCCCCAAGCCCAGCAGTTTACCCATTTTTTTTCATGATTTTTTGTGATCAGCTCCACTGTTTTGAAACATGATACATGGTCAATTTTTGGCAGCCCACAAAAAAAAGAAATCACAGTTTATTGGTATTTATTTGTCCATATATTTTCCATTTATAGCTACACCAACTACAGGGATTAAACTACCAATCCAATGTTGGGCATGACTAGAACAGCAACTGTGGCGATTTGTTGTATCTCAACTCCTAGTCATTCTGTGTGTAGCATGCCACTTACCTCCCGGTTCACGACTGCCTTATCTTGGCAGGGTAATTCAGGGTACTTACCAAGCAGACTTGAGGGATACGATGCAGATATGCTTTCCTGCTGGAGCAGGGGATTCAATGTTAAGTTTCGAGGAGTCGCAACATGTTCGGGTTGCAACAACTGTGCCAACATTAACCAAATTTCTAGCAAACAAAGTTAAAGAAATAGATGCAGAAATCAAAACATACTCCTGGTAGACTTGGAGGTTTCTTCTTCAGTCTGATGGTCAAATCTCCCATGTTCCAATCCATCATCTTTGTGGTTTACCACTGGAGGTGCAATTCCAATTATAACAGGAAAAATACCATGATCATAGAGGTTATATCATGTTATATCCCAACTTATCATAGAGGTGATACAGTAGCCCAACATCTATTATTTATGGAGGTTATTCCAGTAACTATACCCATTGATAAGCTCAACTACACCCAAGTACCGACCCAACTGCCCACCTCTTTCCATCTTGCTTCCCCCAATGCCACCAGCACTGCATTTGGCACCACTGTGGGTGGAGCATCTAAAGCTGGAGAAGCTCCAAACACGTAGCCTGGGCAGTGCGAATCCGGCCTACTCTGAGGTCTTCAAACCTGGCTGGAACATCCCCGACCTAAATGGAGGATGTTTTGGGAAATCCCCAACCAAAACGGATGTTTTAACGGGAACATCCTGTATAAATTTCAAATGGAGGTTTTAATGGACAAATCAGCTATAAATGGATGATGTTCCCCCTAGCGACGTTTGATGACACCGGATGGTATTCTCAAAATTCACGATGTGCTGTATCTATTTTTCTTTCCATTTACGTGTCTTTTCTTTCTTTCTACCTGTTTATGTCAGTTTTAAGAGGTTGCCATTCATACTGATCATGGGAATTCAGCCACCCCCGAATAGATGCTTAAGATTCGCCTTAAGATGTCGTGGTTGTTGGTGGTTAAGAATCGCCCTCAGCAAGCCATCACTCACTTTTGGGTGGTGGTTGAATCCCCATGAGACATTCCCAACAGACTTTCAGGGGACAATACCACCTTGAGTTTCAATCTGGTACGGGTACACACTGCACTCCATTTAAGGATAATGATAGAAGACTCCTGCAATTTTTCATCTTTCCTGTATCAAATGAAAATAATCATGAATATTCAAGATACACCAGAGGACGGATCTAGCCTGATCCCTCTGTATTTGTCCTTGACCCTTCTATAACCCTGCAATACGACTATTTAACTAGTTGGTCCGTGAAGATTCTCTTCCAAATGGAGCTTTCCCAAGTCATGGGGTTACCCCCAATTATCATCTATTTCATTTTCGGATTGACCATTGTAAAACATTCTAAACCATCCAGCTGGGGTACCCCCATTTATGGCAACCCCCCAAACATGACACTCTCTCCCATGAAAATTGAACGCTCTCACCATAGATCCACCCACGGACCCACCAGAATTGCCCAGAGACCAAAGTCCACTCGAAACAGAAATCCGTCGCTTCGCAGCATAATGTTGTCATCATGGCTGTCCTCGGTGAACGACGCCAAATGTGACATGCGAAATGCGAAGCACCACCTTTCAGGTATTGGCTAGTGGACTGTCCAACCATGGATTAGTTGTGATCAGTTTCTGGTTTTCCTCTGATTCACGAAGTTGTTCGGAATATCAATCATCAATGTTTCGGAGCTCATGAGTTCTGAAAACCTTTGTGACACCACCTAGGTGGATTATATGATCCCAAAGCTCCTTGAATCAGCAAATTTTTGAGCACCACTCTTGTCTGGTTGGTGGTTTTAACCATCTTGAAAAATATTAGTCAATGGGAAGGATTATCCCATATATTATGGAAAATAAAAAATGTTTGAAACAACCAACCAGTTGTCGAAGTTCCATCCTCAAAAATTTATGTTCAGACAGGATACCCCCGGGGCTTAACCAACGTCGTCGAGGCACACGAAGGCCTAAGGCATATCCCGAGGTGAGGTATGCCTTGGTGAGCCATGCGCGGCTGGCACACATGGAGACACTTAGAGGACCACTCAACCTAGCAACTAGGTAGGAACGACACTTAGTTCATCCATTTTATGGATACAATCAGGGGGGATGGTAATCCCCTTCCCCTAAAATCAAACACTCCCATTTTGTGGTTCCAAATACGTGATCTCCTGGTTTCTGGAAGGTGTTTCATATAAATTGGGTCAATAACCATAATATAAACTAGTCATATGTGGAATATATGTCAGTTATACAGTCATATAGCTGTTTCCGAACCAGTGATCTGTCATGACAGAGATAGCCATTGCCACCTGCGGGATGAAGTTACTACTTCCAGAGAAAACCTACAGGAAACCATGAATTAACTTGGGAATTACCATGAATTAACCGTACTTTATCATCCCCAGCCTATATCAGTTTTTTTTAAACCTTTGTTGACCAAACAGAAACCAGCGCAGGTCCCAGATGCCACCGTTGAAGCCGCTAAGGTGTTTAGGGAGTCTGCATCAGGCAGCACCTTCACAACGCCTTGGCCGAAATCATCAACGGATTGTAACCTCTCAAAAGATGGACAGATGGATGGATAAACCAATGGACAGGCAGGCAAACAAATAGATTTCATTTAGATTAGATCAGATTGGATTGGATTAGATTAGATTTAGATTGGATTGAATTAGATTAGAATTAGATTAGATTAGATTGGATTGAATTAGATTAGATACACAGACAGATAGACAGACAAACAGACAGACAGACAGACAGATAGATAGATGTATAGATGTATAGTGTATAGATCTTCTGGCACCCCACCCCTTGGGTGCACTCAAGGCACACACATACACAGTGCCAAATGCTTGCTGAGATACGCATATGTCGGTCCACGGGCCTTGGTTCAAGCAATGTGGGGAACACCACCATCCCCAAATGGACCGTCTTGATGGTAGAATCCTTCAACAATATGGCTGGTGTATTATATATTGCTTCACCAACAGAATGATGGGATGAATCATGGTGAATCATGGTGGTATAACGGTATTTCACCATCGCCATGTGGGCGTTTCGCCTTTTGAAACATCGTGACGTTTCGCATCAGCAACAGAGATTTTTGAAATGGGGAATCATTGGGGAAGATCATCAACACCTTGGGGGTAACCCAAAAAAGCAGCGGTGTACCCAACCTGTGATTGCATAAGAGTTTCTCATGGCTTCAAGGCAAGAAAATCCTTGACTGCCCACACTTCTCAAGAATTCATGGTGTTTTAAGTCGATTCCCTGCTCTAAGTTCAAACTTCTTGTGGGACATATATCTGGGTAAATTATCATATTTCACGAACCTGAATCTTGCGCCCATTTGGGGATGATTCCATATGATTCCTCTTATTAACCATGATTCCAGGCTTCGGGAAAACAGTGAGGTCGTTATGAAATGTACCCAGATATATCAAACCCATCTAAGTCCCGCTGATTCATCCCACGATTCGCATCACTATGGCGTATCAGCCTGGTTATAACTGGTTTTTTTTTGCCCGGCCTGGTAAACGTTTACAGTTTGCGAACTGGAAAATCACCATTTTTTTATAGGTAAATCATCTAGAAATGGTCCATGTTCCATAGCCATGTTAAATTACCAGAGGGTAAGTAGACTGATCGCCCAATTCAGAACATGACTGCGATTCTAACCTGGATGAACTAGCAAGTATCAACCTTCAGCTATATCCAATAAAACACAATGTTATCCCCATTATATGCTGGCTGAATGATAACAAATCACCATGCTGAAAATAGCGGAGATATGATGAGATAAGGGAGTGATGAAACCTGAATCCTAACCATCGTGCCAATGATGTCACAGTAATGTTGGATCCGGATTAGTGTCATGGGACTCTATTGTGAGACAATTCCCAAAAAATATTGAGTATTTTCAAAAACTTTGAAAAAAACTCGATTGTGAGAAGTGGTTTCTCAGATCCATTTTTTTTTCAGTAGGAACAAATGGTTCAAGAACAAATACTTAATCACACTTGTTTATTTGCACACTTATTTGCACAATTGAAAGTAGATTCACATGAATTTAAAGCAACTTGTTTTCAATTGAAATCCTTTCTTATCACTAGATTTCTTTAAGGTTTAAAAGGAAAATCAATTGAAAGAAGATCGATGTTAATTGAAATCCTTACTTAAGTTGATCATCCTGAATCCCCCAGGACTGGTTCCCAAGAAAATGCCGAGTTATTGAGTAGCCTAATTTTGTTGGGGGGGCCCTACACTAATCCGTATCCAACATTAATATACATTAATCATTTTGGATATCCAAATATCTTCAATACTTCAAACATGGATCGCATTCCAACCATCATTCCACATATTTGGATAGTAAATTTATGGAAATTACAAAACTATCCAAATTTACTATCCAAATTCACATGGCCAAAATCACCTTACTATCCAATGGTTTTTTTCCGGCCCAGCCACTCTTTGGCCAGCTCCCGAAGATTCCACGCGTCCCCCACAGCCTCCTAACTTTTGCAGGGCTTTGCGGGGCATGGCCGTTCGGTGGGTCGTATCAAACATCGTAAATTGATATAATGGGGATATCATGAAATATCATCTGGTTGGTGGTTTGGAACATGGCTTTTATGACTTTCCATAAAAAGTTGGGAATTTCATCATCCCAACTGACGAACTCCATCATTTTTCAGAGGGGTAGGTATACCACCAATCAATCACCTATTGTTCATATCAGTTGGAAAATTTCATTGACCCAGTTGAAATATTGTTAGCCCAGTTGAAATGTCTTTGTTAGTACTGTGGATGGAGGAAATCCTGCATCACCAACAGGATGGTTGAAAGCCTATAAATAATGGCATGTGTATACCACCTATCAACTGGTGCAGCACCGTGGGTATATAATCGTATGACCTTGAATAGGGATATGGAGATAGAATGGGGATATCACCAACCATCGGGATATTAGCTAGGACCTAGGATATTAGATCCATCAGGGCATCCGGGTAAATTAAAATCTTGACTAACCTGAAATAATGTCATTTGGGGTTAATTCCCTTTACTAACCACACTTTCAGCAAGGGAGAACAGTGAGGCCATTATGATTTTCCTAGAAACTTGGATATCCCAAACAAACGCACAGTTTTCCGCATGAAAACTGAGATGGCATTCATCATTTTCGCTGGTTGAGATTGAATTTATCATTCCCAATTCCCAATTGTTTTGGAGCTTTGTCAGGGTTGCTCCGAACACGCAATGGAGCCAGTTGGGCCACAAAATGGGTGAAGTATAGAGGCAAAATGACCCTTCTGCTTCCCTCTTGTGGCAATGATATTACTGTAATCTACGTCGGTTGGAGTAATCCCGAACGAGTGAACCTCATTCTCGCCATGAAATCTCACATTTACGATATGTTTTTGCAATTGAAACAATTTGGATGGTCCTCCCAGGCCTTGAGACCAGGCCTTGCTTTTGAAAACAGGGTGTAGTCCCCTTGACATCCAACATGATCCCGAGATCACACATGGCTTTGGAACATGAATCTCCCCAATATGAGCAACGCAACAATAACCGACCATTTGGTTTTGGGGATGTCTATACCACCCATAAAGATGCTGATTTTGGGGATGGTTTATGACATTGGGTTTACCGTACATTATTTGGTATGATCCTTCAAAAGGTTCATCCAGAAACTGGATGGAATATTTGCTCCCCCAAAAAAAACTGAGAACCTTCCTGGTATCTGGTGTGAAACCCCTTGACAACGGATTTACTTAAGTTTCTCAAAAATGAGGGATACCCGGATACCCCAAGATTTCTAAGTTACCCTCTGGTTATTTAACATAGCTATGGAAAATGATGATTTACAGTTCTTAAAAATTGTGATGTTCCATTGCTACGTTAGTCATAACCAAAGGGTAAATCTAAGGATATAGTTACGTTGTAAATCGTTGTAAGTTGCATGGGGAAGTGATGACAAACCATGGGAAAACGTTGCCCCGATGATCTCACCACACGTCCAAGGAGCAACATATCCAGCATCTTCCCCCAAGGGATGGATCTCATAGGTCAACGTTTGCACCAACTTACCACAAGCCTTGGCTCGGCTCCAAGGGACTTCGGACGTCTGAAAAAAGGGTCTGGATGAAAAAAAACCACCGGACCCACAGAGATGACCGAACTCTTTGGGTCTTCAGATATTGTTCTGTTGAGACTGTATAACTCATTTGTTGTGAAAAATTGATGTTTATTGCTTTGAGTCCATATACAACATTGATCAATTGATGTATTGATGTCATATTCATTTTTCTGGGATAAATAACTTTGACGCATGTCCAGGATATCCATCTCAAAACCAGATGTCAGACCCAAGAAACCATAGATGCCCGGGATTTTTTCAGGGGACCAACAGTTGGTCGAGAAACAGCAGCAACATGTCCAAGGGACCAAGATGGACCAAGTCTCTGGCCTTGATTAGATACGTAAGGTGGTGCCCCCCAAAAGGTTATGTTTATTGGTTTATACCATGGTTGATAGGGAGGTCATCATGCTTGTCAGCTATGTCTACAAGGTGTGGTTTAGATTCACCCCATGAAAACTAGTTCGATGTATCACCAACAAAAACCAAGTGAAATTGGAGTTATGTGGCCCCCAACTGAACGCGAGCTCGAATGGGGACACCACCTTGTACTTATTTTATATGTATCCAACATCAGCACCTGACATCAGCCCTCCATTCATCTGCTAGGGGCTCGGATTTCCAGTTTCTTCCAGAGCTCATTCATCTTCTTCAAGGCAGACATGATGGCCGATTCACGACGGACGTCTGCGAACTTGAGAATGACCTTGGAATTGCCTGAGATGTGGATGAAAAACTTGGTGACCTGATGAAGCCCAAGATAGCTGGTACGGTATAATAGGGTTTGATCTGTCCCCATGTTTGCACATAACTAGTCCAGTCATGTTCAGGGGAAGGTTGAAAAAATGAGAAAAAGATGCACCAATTGTTCTATCCAATTGCCATTCCCACAACCCCCCCAAACAAAAACTTCAGATAATCCTATCGATTTCAGCTTAACCAAGATATCATGCCGAATTTGGGATCCCAGTGTCTTCCCAATATGCTGACTTCCTCGAATTATTTGTAGTGATGAGGAAGCTTGGTGGCAGTTACACCCAACGATTCGAACCCTTTCAGTGGTTCCTTCTTGTGACATTCCCCTCTTCAAAGCTCCACAAAAAAGGGAGGTCTATGAACAAGTTCTCTCGAACAGAAATCAAATTTAGGATTTTACATTTCGAGCTCGTCCATTTTCGGTTGCTAAACATATCCGGAGGGCTTCCCATGCCATGATCGAAATCCCCAAAATCTGAACGCTCAATGTGAAACACCCAACAACGACTGAACATTAGTTATCTTTAGTTCCTACGAAAAAAATCAGGTATTTACCTTAATTAGGTATTGAAATACGATTCCATAAGATTCTCAATTAGTCAAGACACCCATCAACTTTAGTTATGTCATCGCCAGTAGCCTAGCTAAACCGCAACCAACTTGGCAAGGTACCTGGCTGCAGGTGCAGCAGCCGCGCATTGGAGGCTGAATGAAAAATCTTCTCCACCATGATGGAGCTGCAAGACTGGCTGCCCAGTTCCAGTCCACCTTCGCTGAAAAAGTGACCAGTGCACGAATCATCGGAATTCGTGCTGCAATTCCGTGGGGATTTGATCAACTGATATGGGGATATAATGGAGACTTAATGGAGATATACTTGGGATTAAGTGGGATATAGTATTGGGACAATTGGAATATATGAAGAGGAATATGAACCCTCCCCCAACTAACATAAATTCTGCCAAATAGCAGGTTGGAAAACTACTCTCCACTAAGAACGGGTGATTCATTGTGATTCTCGGAGTCTATGTTGATTTGGGGGATGGTAACATGGCTTCACCCTAAAACATGGTGTTTGAAGTTGGTTTAACCGTCTCGAAATGGGAATATCTGTGTATATAATACAATGAAACTAACACTATGGGTTACCATAGGCCAAATAAAAAAAAATATCGACCCTACCATGAATTGGGAGCTGGAAGATACTTCTTTCCAACATAAAACAACGTGATTGTCTGGGTCTATGCTGGTTGAGGGAATGGTCCATAAATGGTTGATATTCCCACTTAGATTCATGGGTCCGAATTATATAAATGCATGTCCAAGTACTTGCATGTCCTATACATTCCTATACTATGTATCCAGGAACCAATAAATGCGCTAACAATCACCCTTATTGAAATGGCTATGCAAATGGCCACCTGTCATGATGCTGCATCCATTCAAAGGTCCAAGTGCAAATCCATATCGAGGTAAATTTATTCGCTTCTATGCATTCCAAACTTGAAGGTGGATACATGTCGTGGATTTGAGAAATATGATGACATACTATGAAATATGATAACCCATATGCTCCATGTATGGTATATTTACCTACACAACTGGGTGATTTGGTTCGGGCAAATGTTGGGATTCATATTCCATCACCATGGTTCGCATATTGTTCGCATATTGATCACTGGTTGGTGGTGCAATACCCATCTTGAAAAATGATGGAGTTCGTCAATGGGGTTGGGATGACATCCCATCTATGGAAGTCATCAAAGCCATGTTTGAAACCACCAACCAGCCAGGTTGGGTATCTCACCAAATCTCATCACCATCCCCATTCCACCGGATATAACGAACACAACTATGGAAAATCACCATTTTCAACGGGTAAATCACCATTTTCAATGGGTAAATCACCCTTCTCAATGGCTAATATTTTTGATCATCTGCATCAAGTGCTGGGCCTTTCCGGCCCCTTGCCCGGCGTCATCTTCAACCTTTGTGGATCCTAGAGATCGAGATCGAGGCGGCGAGATCGATTCAACGGCCTGGAAAGCCAAAGATCTTCCCCGTGGGAGCATCCTTGGTACAGAAAAATGGATGGCGGAACCACTGACGGAACCACTGATCAATGGCAGGGGTGAGTTTCCCAAAAAGGCTGGTAATGGGTGGTACCCCAATAGCTGGCTGGTACCTGGTTTAGAATATGTTAGACAATCTGAAAATATCTTATATATGATAGATGGCACATGTTGGCACCTCAATTTTAGGAAACCACCATCTCTTACGAACTGGCAACTTGTCGGAATCACAACTTTTGGACACCTGATTTGTTCTTTGCCGTGAAGTGCCAACGTCTTGATCCCATGGTGAAATTGCATGGTGAATTTAGAAGACTAAGTGACATTGAACATGCCTCGCAATGGATACCCTCTGGTAAACTGACATATAACTATGGAAAATCACCATTTTTAATGGGAAAATCCACTATAAATGGCAATTTTCAATAGCTATGTTAAATTACCAGAGGGTACAATATTAGTATAGTAAGAGCACATGGACTCTCAGGGTTACGACATGGGGGAGGCTCGGGGAGGGGATGCTATATCAGCTCCCAACAAAAGGATCTAGCACGAAGAGCAGGTACCGAAGCAACAAAAAAAGCGATATCAAATGGTCAATCAGTCACTTGCATAGGGCTTGTTCATCAGGTAAGTTGGTTCTTGGAGAGTTGGAACCGAAAATCAATGGTTTAAGATCATTTGTCCCCATCCATGTACACTATATAGGGCTATCCCCCAGTTTTTGAGGGCCAAATTCTTGATGCAACCACGAAGCCGTGTTGGACCTTGAACTAATTATTTGTGGATCAGCCTCCGTTTAGGTGCTTGGATGATTCTGCTTGGATGATTCTGGAAGTTGGTACGTGGTCAATAACCCTAGTTACTCCAGTTAGAAAGTCCGCATTTCGTCTGTTATCCCACACATAATTGGTTCAGGAACATGGTTATCAACAAGTCTCACTAAGTGGGATGATCCTCCAATCACTGCCTCGGCAGGGCATCATCCACATTCCATCCAGTGCTTCATCATGCTTGATCATCATGGCCTTATTTTAATAGCACAAACATAGCAATTTCGGTGGTATGTCCCATTTTCAGTCACACCCTAATGGGCTATAATCCTCTTGCTAACCACTTGCCAACTTCCCTGAATCATCAGAATACAGCGCAAAAGTAGATGCAACTTTGAGTGAGATCCATGCAGTCGGTGTTCTTTTTTGTTGGGGACGCTTTTTTGTTGTGGACCCATTGCGGGCTTCAAGAATCTTGCTATCCAGTTCCGCGTGGGCCAAAAAAAACAATACACACAGTTTCAAACTCCATGAATCATAGTAACTTTGAAATCACCTGGAAAAATCTGATCGTGAACACACATGTTATTGAAATGCCTCTGACTGATCCCATTTTTTGGGCAAAAAACTAGGCGAAGAGAACCAGGCCACCAGGATGTCAAGATGTCATTACAATCAGATGGATCGTGCGCCAGAAAGGGATGGATTCAGATGGATCAAAACTTGCTTGTTGATGTGATTTTCCGGAAATGGTCCTCCCAATTTCAGAGGCTTGCACCGCTACACTTGGACTATACTTGTTTTTTTTAGGAAATCCTGCTGGAATGACGAGAAAAACACCCCTCTTTTTATCCATTCATCCCACGTAACTTGACTGGGTTCCAAAGTTTTCATCCACCATCTCCCAACCATAAACTGGGATTTGCTTAACTTGGGGGCCATTGTTAAAATACGTATGTTCACATATATGTTTATTCATTTTAATTCTATAAATCCCCTAAAAGGAAGGAAACAGGTACACAATTACAAACATAATATGGTTTTCCCAGTATTTCCCCTGGAATTGCTGAATTTCACGCTGGCCCAGTGTCAGAGAGCTGTTGCAGCTGCTCAGAATTCACTTGTTGGCTCCTGGGGCTAATGGTTCGACCCTATTTTCATGGCAAAGAATTGGGTGTTTTAATGAAGAAAGAGCCTTGGTTTCCCTCCATGATTCATATCATTTCATATCCCAATCGTGGATACCAAGCGCAAAAAACAAGTCTCTTACTGGTTAGGTCAAGATATCAGAATTTACAGCAATAGATTAGTTAGTATTAAAGTAGCCATCCCATTCTTTCCCAGATATGAAGCCAACTGCATATTCAGTCCCCAAAATGCTGATGCATTCAAGCTCTTTGACATTTCCAAAGCCTGGCATACTTAGTCAATCCCCAGACTCTTCGGGGCATCTATTGCATTCTATTGCACACGGCCAACTCAATGACACTTTGCTATTCCATGCTATTCCAGGATAACCATTTCCCACCTTCATGGTGTTTTCCAAAGCACCCATAAGCCACCCCATCCTTTGCTCAGGCTGCTCCCAAAACAACTTCTCTGGAAGGTTTAAGTCTGGAAGCCGTCCGTAGCCATCCTGAGATGTGAGTCACAACAGGGGATTTCACCAACAAAGAAGTGTCCAGTCCAAGGAAAACATATGGTATTGCATGGCTTTATGCCAAGGAAGGTTCAAAAAAATGGTCCAGCGGAGTGGATTTTCCAGTCCTGCCTTTTGGTACTTTCTTCATTTTGTCACGTACTTCGAGGTTGCTGTAGCTTGGCGGAAAGCAGGCAAGTGTCCAACCAAAAGGTTCCAAACATGTGTCCCTCAGTAAAGACGTATATAAAACATCGTACAAACACCATATTTCACCACCCTCTGAGTTCTTTTTGTAGCAAAAAGGGAATTGGCTGCCAGATACCAAGGTGGAAAACCGAAAATGCCATGCCAGAAATGCAAATCCAGGTCTCGGAACGAAGCACATCATCGCCGACCATCAGATTGGCCGACAGATCTCATTTTTGATATTTTTCGGCCAACGATGAATGATGAAACCCGTCGATCACTGCTGTTTTTTTGGGGGGTTGAACTACGCTCTGATGCCCTTTGTAACAATGTTCCCCCGTAGCTTCCTACTTGGCTGACCACCAAGTTGCAGATGTGATACAAAAGGCCAAGTCTTCGATGGCTCAAAACAAGCTTAAAACAATGGATATAGGCAGTTGCATGAATGGATCATTTGATCCACTACCGTGTCAAACACTTTGAACCCACAAAGCCGCAGCGGCCGGAAGTTCTTGCACACAGTTAACAAAAATCTATTTGCATCGTCGTTTATCCATCTGGGCTCCTTTTCAACTCTCAATATTGTTCGACATATACACCGACTGCTGGGAACAAAACCGAACACATGCGACATAAAAACATCCTAGAACATCCGGTTAGGATACTCAAAGTCTATCTGGTGGAATGTTCCTTGCCGTGTGTCAGCCATCTTGCTGCCAGGTGAAAACAAATTGGATGTCTAAGCGACTTGTAGGATTTCAGAAAAATAACATTGAGACACTTGAGTCATTTTCAATGGAAATAGACCTAGAAATAGACCATGCCACATTGACATTGCGGCATATCTCAGGAATCACCGTTTTCCATGGGCTGTGGCTTTCAGAAAGGCGATGCAAAATCACATCAATCGCTGTGAAACGGCGAACCACGGTGATCATGATCCTTCACTGCTCGGCTCCCGGGCTGAAAATGAGTGTTTCAACGCTGGCACGGTACATCTTTTTGCCACCTGACGAAGGGAATTCGGCACCAAACGATGTGCTGAATTAGCGCAACAAAAGACGTAATTTTGAAAGCTCATCTGATGTTTAACTTGATGGTGATAAACATACGTATACCATTGATTAAACATATTCTATATAACAATTAATGTAATAGGGTGTGTAGTTGGTTATAGCTGTAACATATATATATATATATCACAATCAATTTAAGACAGAATACACCATAATCACAATAATAATACGATTAACAATACTAATAATGATCATACTACTAATAATAATAGTAATAATACATATATCATATATATATATATATATATATATGTAAAACTATATTTCTATATGGTTGCTGATTAAATCATCTTTTTTGGGGGGCACAGCATGGTGTTGCCACCTGTTCGAAGAGATCCTGATGTGACAAATGAGCCAAGGAAAAGGCCTCAGAACATGGGGACGGCTGCGTCTTGGAGGAAGAATCAAGCTTTCTATAAGATTCCTAAAAGATATGTTTTTTGACGTATAGTTTTGAGATTGTTTAGTGTTTTTTTTCAACTATGGGATTTCTATGAGAATTCTGAACGTCTATGAGGGTATTTTTTTGAACCTATTAGTATGTCATATGCATATAATTCCTTGATTTCATGTCATGGTAAGTTACGGGATGCTAGGGGTAAACTAACAACCTCCAAGATGGAAGTCATATGCTAAAAGGTGTAGATTTCCCTGGAAAAGCATCCAAGATCAAGAGAGCAAGATACTTGGCAAGTCAGCAACTTGCTTTTCAATCCTGAAGATTTCACAGTTGGCTCAAGGGATGTATAGATGATTTCCTGGGGAACCATAAATTTCTATGTCTATATGGATTTACCTCGGGGTTATCATCTTCCAGCAATCAAAGGTCTGTATCTGACCCTCTCTGGTGAGAATGGGCTCTCTTCTCTTTCAACTGCCTACTGTGGGTCATGTATATTAACACGAGCATAGCTGTACACGACGAGCCCAATTAATGGGCTTTCAATGGGACCATTGGTAGAATCCCCTGACAGGATGAAACTCTCTATGGGTGCTAATGTGGCCCATTGATATGGGATATGGCATCCATATTGTATACGGGTCCTAAGAATTACTACAATTCCCACAAGATTGGTACTCCAACTCTGAAACATCGCCAATTTATAGAGGATTTACCTATACCGCCTATACCTATATCATATCATGGATATTTTCCATAGCTATGTTAATTTATGAGAGGGTACTTTTTCGAGTTAGAATTCGTTGCTCACAGATTTCTGAAAGGGGACACCTGAAACGTGAAACCTTGTGGCCAAAACATGTCCCAAATCATCCATGCATGGATATGCATGGTATGTTTGCCCGCATCTACCCCAAAAAAGTAACACAGCGCAACAACAATAACACAGCGATATCTGCCAAGACACGTAGACTAGCATGGAAAAGTTCATGGGCTGATACCTGCTGGTGCTCTCACTGAATATACTGACTTATATGTAGCATCCAACAAATTGGGGGATTTTCTCCGAAATCCTGGGATTTTACCCTCTGGTTATGACTAACAGTTCGCCATGGTATAGATGGCCCATTTATAGATGGTTTACCTATTAAAAATGGTGATGTTCCATGGCTATGTTAAATAACCAGATGGTATATGGGATTGAAGCCGGCTAGATAACCATCAACAATAAAGAGATCATGGGAATCAAATGGGATTCACGGCTACCAACTAAGTGGATAACGATAACTAATACCAGTTAATTTAATAGTGGGTAATAACCAACAATAAGAGAGTTAGATAACCATCTTAATGGCTTAAGCTAGATAACCATCAACAATGAAGTCTTTTGTTTAAATCTACAATCAACGGCGGATACAATGGGGATATGATACGATAAGATGGGAGTTGTTGAGCCGATAGCATACCCCGGAACGTTAAAGTTGACCAATTTCACGGGAACGTGTTAAAACCCATTGAGACGCCGTTGGATCAGGAAGTTGAACAGGTTGACCAAAAACAAACTAAATCCCCATGGGACGCCGGTG
>Ga0126342_10003041_pt1 | contig 27229 bp, 24 predicted proteins | sample Cyp1metagenome_FD_92528 | JGI IMG/M metagenome (GOLD analysis project Ga0126342, IMG submission 92528) | Coral microbial communities from Lord Howe Island, Old Settlement Bay, Australia - Cyphastrea 1 metagenome | ecosystem: Host-associated > Invertebrates > Cnidaria > Coral ... | reverse complement strand
TGAAAGGTGGTGGGTGACAAAGTTGTGTGAAAGATGGTGTGAGACAAAGATGTGTGTGAAAGATGGTGGGTGACAAAGATGTGTGTGAAAGATGGTGTGTGACAAAGATGTGTGTGAAAGATGTGTGAAAGATGGTGGGTGACAAAGTTGTGTGTGAAAGATGGTGTGTGACAAAGGTGTGTGTGAAAGATGGTGGGTGGCAAAGATGTGTGAAAGATGGTGGGTGACACAGCTGTGTGCGAAAGATGGTGTGTGGCAAAGATATGTGTGAACGATGGTGGGTGACAAAGTTGTGTGTGAAAGCTGGTGTGTGACAAAGTTGTGTGTGAAAGATGGTGGGTGACAAAGTTGTGTGTGAAAGACGGTGTGTGACAAAGATGGTGTGTGACAAAGTTGTGTGTGACAAAGTTGTGTGTGAAAGATGGTGTGTGACAAAGTTGTGTGTGACAAAGTTGTGTGTGAAAGATGGTATGTGACAAAGTTGTGTGTGACAAAGTGGTAAGGCGGAGGCGGTGGAGGAGGACGAGGAGGCGGGATACAGAATCAAAAACAAGAACCCCACACAAAGATGTGGGGAATAAAACCCATTAAATCACCATTATACCCCCAGTAGTAAAATTGGTATCTCCGTGAAGATTTGGATCAAACCATCATAGTTATACAGGTCACCATTAGTTGCGTAATCCCAATTTTGTCGTCAGTTCTATCCATGTATGTATGTAATGTAATGTAATGTAATGTAATGGTATGTAATGGTATGTAATGGTTTGTAATGGTATGAAAATGTATGTAATTGTATGTAATGGTATGTAATGGTATGTAATGGAATGTAATGGTATGTAATGGTATGTATGTACGTATGTAGGTATGCAGGTATGCGGGTATGTAGGTATGTAGGTATGTAGGTATGCACGTATGTATGTATGTAATGTAATGTAATGTAAGGTAAGTATGTATGTATGTAATGTATTCAATGTGTGCAATGTAGGTAATATAATATAATATAATGTAATGTAATGCAATGTATGTATGAATGTATTAATGTAATCTAATATAATGTATATATATATATATATGGATCTGTTTGAAAATAAGGGATGCCCCCAACTAGCTATTTTAATGGAGAAAGAAAACGATGACGAACCATGGGAGCTTAGGCTACCATATTTTCAGAAAAACCGAGCAGGTTGTAACTCATCCCCAATCCCATTAAGTCCCATCAAATCGCCATGACAACTGCCATTTTCCCTACAAAAACTGCAATTGCTTGGTTGTGTGCCCGCATTAAATCCCATGAAATCTCATCAAAAAAAACAACAATGAAAATCACAATTTTCCCCCCAAGTGGCATCACCATTTTTTTGGCAGCTTCAGTCAAGCCACTGCTGACAGCTTCGACACTTCCGTTGTTGCCGCGCCGCTGGTGCCACCTGCGGCAAGTCTCAACCAGTCCCACAACAGACTGGGGATCTTTAACTGGCCAACCATGGGATTTAATGGGAAAAATGAATATTTCAGTGGCGCATGTGATTTCATTTAGATTTTCATGGAATTCACTGGAATTTGATGGAAACAAAAAAAACCAACCAACAGTTTGACCCTGAGAATAGCTCATTTCCTAGAGAAAATCGTCTTCCTACATTAGATTTATGTATCATGGCCAATCTTAGATGGGCATCCTTTCATCCCCCTGTTTGCTGTTAACATTTTTCTCCGCTCATCCAAGCAGGTAACATGCCACCGTTCTGGTTGCCTCATTGGAGCACTAGCCTCAACGCTACTCTGCGGATGAATTCTTCCGCGCGGGTCCTCCAGTTAATCTCTGGACTCTGCGGTTGTTCGGCCTCCGCTTCAGACACAGCCTCCGCCTCGCTCTCCGCTTCGGAATCCTGAGCGGCCAAGTATAGCTCATAGCGCCAGCGCTTTCACAGCTTTGACGGCAGCATTGGATGAGTGGTGAAGTTGAGTTATTAACCCGCCTCAAAGACCAAAGGCGCGAAGACAAACAGTTCGTCTTCGGAACTGTCAAAGTTCATCACCTGAACAAGCCAGCACAGAAGCTGTCTCACCGTGCTGTAGCTCCATCTGCAAATTGTCCATGTGCGCCATTCTTCTTTTTAGCACACGGCAATTCCGCGACTTAGCTCCGCACGACTCACTTTAGCTGACCTCGGTGTGTCGCCTCACTTGCAATGCTCAAAGCAAACGTGCGATATAGATATAGCCTGCGGTTGTTTTCATTTCTGCTCTACTGCTTTTCTTTCGTTTCATCCCGCGTCTCCTTGCTGGGTCTCAGGCCCTGATCGCGACACTGACCGGCAAACGGCTCCAACTTGAGCACTTGATGCTGCACATGAACCGTTGCGCGGTTCTGCGCTGAAAGGTACTAACATGATCACGCATTGTTTTCATGTCCGACGCATGTCTGAGCCATGCACATGAACAATATTGTCCGGCACGACATGTCTCTTTTCTTCTCCGCGGGCTTGTCCTACTCACTGCTGGCCGCAGCCACTCCCGAGCTATCCTGGCAGTGCCAGCATGAACTGAATTCAAGCGAATCTCTATGTGTCGGCTTCTTACACCTGAAGGGCATGATCGGCTTCCTGCCTGAGCCCTGCCGTGTAGCAGGCTCTTTGGCGTTACGACTGGGGGTGTACGCCTGCACGCGTGAGTAAGTGATTCGGACCAATGCGACGCAAGCGTGACTGCGCGCGCCTTGTCCTCCATGACGATGAACCCATCGCCCTGGAGGTCGCTGGCGACCTCAAACATTCAGAGTTTGTGATTCGAACAATTTAATCATGTGACACTCCGCGCCTTTTTGTAGCGGACGGCCGGCTGTTTCGGTCGTCGCCGAAACTTCCAAGGAATGTAGATCGGCCTTGCCGCGGATACAGCCAGATTGTAATCCAATCTTGAAAAGCACAACTGCAAGGAGGCACTATTGAGGTTGCGGCTCTTCGTCGGTTGGCGGCGGCAGCGGTCGCTTCTTCGTGTTTGTCATTGGCCTCGCTGCATGTGCCATGTGATACTTTGAAGGGGCCCCGAAGCTAGGCCAGAAGCTGAGCTCGCGACGCACAGCAGTCTTGCAGGCGCCGCGAGAACCAATCAATTGTTTGCTGTGCTTGGGCTGAGGTATGCTGCAGATAGAAATCGCAGTGTCATTGCTCCGGGTTCATGTGTGCAAGCCTCTTCCAATGGTTGTGTTGATTGTGTTGTTAGTGGATCAACGTTTCAAGAAGTGCCTTCCCGAACCATTGCCCCAATTCCTTTTTTCTTGAGGGTTATCTTGACCGTCGTCTTGAGGGCGGCGCCAACGACCTAGCGGTGTCTATGGATAAGTCCTGCTAGGCCGTTGCAAGCACAAACAGGGACGAACCAATATCTGTAGATGTTTTCATTTTGCTTTCTGGACAAGCTACATATATTGCTTGGCCGGCATTGAAACGATTAGATTGGGGCTTGGGGAACGTGACTTCCGGCTTTTTGAGAGCTACTAGTTCGCCTTGTCTGTAATTGTTCTTTCCAAGCTCATATCCTCTGTGGCGAAGACAGCCTCATTAAATGAAATCTTTATATTTATATATATATATAATATATAAAATAACTTAATATGGAAATACAGCTTGAATATTGTACAAGGATTCACTGTATAAGAATTTGAGGGGCTCGAATCCAAGGCGGGCTACATATTTTCATGCATACTAAACACATAGTACTTTAAGAATTTGAGGGACCCTGGAATAGGATTGCGAAATTCTTGAATTACTGCTTATACGTGAGGTTTGCAAACCCCCTTTGCGGCTCATTTACTCTGACAAGTTGCGGCGCGGTGTGATTGTGAAAGGCAGACTACAGGAAACAAGAAAACGACATAGTGACAGACCCTATTAGATGCCGAAAGAGTCCGCCGCCAGGATTCAAACCTCCAACCTTCAAGCCTGCAGACACCCCGACCATTATGCTACAGGAACCTTGCCTTCAAGGAATTTTGCCTTCCCATTCTCTCTCTTGCCTTGGCTGCAAAGGGCTGGCTTTCGCGTGGGTTGCAGCTGCGAAAAATCAATTTTTCACGCTCTGAATTTTTTCCCGCACTGCTCTCATGAAACTCAGACAAGCCTGGCGTTGCAAAAAAATCAGGCTCCAAAAAATGATTTTTCCCCACGCTGCTCTCATGAAACTCAGACAAGCCCGGCTTTGCAAAAAACAATTTTTCAGGCTCTTAAAAAAATATTTTTTTTCGCATGCCTCTTGTCATATCTGCCAACTCCACCTCGTGCTCTAAGAATTTGAGGGACCCTGGGCCTCAAGCTTTCGGATTCTTAACCAGCTCTCGGACTGTATATATATATATCAGAATTCCAGCCAGAAGTCCCGTTCCCACGCCCAAGTGACACCGCGGTGCCACCAGACCTGCAAGCTCACCGGATCCGTGTAGCCTCGAGGCCGGGTCAGGTCCCCGGAACAAGCCCGACAAACCTAGTATACGACACTCCAGTTGAGGTCCGGGCAGATCCAGCCGTCGTCCGGTAGGAGTCGGAGATCTCCACCGTATGCCTGTCGAAACAGTGCGGGTTAACTTCTTTGCACGTGTCGGGCGAATCGTTACAGATATTACATTATCACCGCTGCCGAGCCTGGCAGATGTGTTCAGGCACGTAGCTCCAAGTCCCGCTTCGCCCTTCCTCCTGAACATGCGCGATCTGCAAACTCACAACCGTCACTGTGCTCCAAACAATGGCAGGCAAGGCCGCGGTGCTCTTCCTCCTCCTCCGAGGAAGAGAAAACCTCCATGTCGGAGGGGATTGCTGTCCCAGGAACCCTCCCTCGGGAGACATTGCCATGAAAGTCTGACTGCTTAGGCGCGTGCTCGTGTGGAGTCCGACCTTCCATCTGAATAGTCGGTGTCCTCCTCTGACTCCGACCTCACATGAACAGACACGGCGCATGTGACATCTCAAGAGATCTGCTACTGAAGACATGTACTTTGCGGCCGAGATCGACACGGCTCTTCCGCGGCGAACGCTATGTCGTAGCCGCGGTAGTGCTCGCAGCGAATGCCTGGGTCTTCAGACAACCAGTTGTATGTTGGAATCTAACATGCGTATGCCTGAAAGATACGCCACGTTCTCCCTGTGGTACGAGGGGGCCTGGCAAAAATAGATAGTTTTAGGTAGGTCGTACTAAAATTTCATTCATTTGAGGCAGAACGCTGAAGTATTGAGCTACTCAACCAGTTGGTTGGCTCAGAAATGAGGATTGAACCAACAATCACGGGTGGAATTTTTCAACCAACGTGGAGATTTGATCAAAACTCAATGACACGTTGCAAAGTCGGGAAGTTGCCGGCAAAGTCGTCCCAACACAACAAGGACCACCGAATTCATAGAATTCACCCTTCGGAATCCATGAGTCAACCTGCCATGCTGCAATCCATGAGTGTCTCTCAAGGTCGCGAGCTTTTGAGATAGCCCAGGGTAGCAGGTTTGAAACGATAACCAACTTTCATCCATCCGGGTTCATCCAGTATACTCGGGATATCTTCGTTTATCAAAACAAACGTGACTCGAGCAGCCAAACAGATGAAGACTGAACCAATCACACAGCATCAAAATTCACTGGTTGGTAGTTTCAACCCATCCCAGAAAACACGAATTAATCAATTTGGATTTGGATCATTCCAATTTTGGTGGTACGTATAAAGACCATGATTGAAACAAGGTGAAACAACCAGACCAGATCGTCATCGGTTCAATACCCACGATATTCCCATTTTAGATGGTGAGATCCCTATGTTTTTGAAGCTAACATCCCCAGCTTACCCAGCAACGCTGGCCTGCAGCAAGAAATCCAACTGCACCACGCCCTCAGAATCTCGAGCCTCCTGGGATGCAGGGGATGCAGCTTTCACGGGTGCGTGGAAGCTCCTATCCCCAACCAATAATGTCCTTTTGGTAAAAATAGAGGGGCCGGGAGCTGGTATACCATCTATCCTCATAGAAACCTGTTGTTAAAGGGGTAAACCTTCAAACCCCTCTATTAATCAACCAACCAATGGGAAAGGACATCTATGTCCCCAACTTCTCACTTGCACCAAACTTTCCACAGCCTCAAGCGGGGCTAGAAAATCCTCCCAAATTCTGGACGATTTTCCGAAACATTGACTTGGGGATTTGTGGCCGGCGTTTGTTTTCCTCTGTTTTTCGTTACTGGAATCCACATTTCTTAGTGAATCAAAATCCTCATGTTCGTACGTTCAAGAAAACCAATGTCTGATATTCAACCATTTCCCAATTTTTCTGTAATTAAAACTAATTAAATCCATATTGTTGCATGTCTTTCTTGGTTCATCAACCCATTTTTCATGGTTCGAACTCGGACCCGTGGTCAAACCCAAACCGTTTGGATGCTTTTTTCCAGGTCCATGGGTCCAGATTTAGCTATCAAACATTCTGTCTTTCCACTGCCCGATTTTCCATATCCAATTTGATACCTCAGGAACATACCTATAAATAAATATATATATATATATGTATATATATATATATACACATACATATATCATATAGATATACATTAATTATGAATATATGGGTTATGTATAAGTTCAGAAGCACCCCATCACGATGCATCGGCATGATCCCAGTGCTCTTTAGCCTGTCCTCCATGGCACGGTCCAAAGCGAGTTGATCGTGGATGGTGAAAAGCTGATTCTCCTGGAAGTCAGGAAATACCATCTTGTTTTTTAACATAGCCATGGAAAATCCCTTATAAATGGAGGTTTTAGTGGGAAAATCATCCATCAATGGGCCATCTATACCATGGCTGTGTTAAATAACCAGAGGGTACCAGTTCTATGGGGATTCCATGGAAATGTCACTGGGATTTCATGGAGATTGCGTGGATTTCATGGGATATAATATGGGATCATGATGTTTATTGGGGTTTCGTGGGGATATCATCGCATACTATGGGGATATCATGGAATATGAGTCGGATATAACAAGCTGAATATGATGTCTGGGGAATCATTCATCCATGCTATGGGATTCCTTGAAAAAGGGTCAATGGGAATAAAAAAGGATCCTTATATATGGAGGTACGTCTTTACGTACCATATTTTGGGCCATATTTTGTTGGGATATTCCCTGAACTTTAGGCCTTATGTAGGCCTTATATATGGTAGGTACCTGCAATCAATCGGTTCCTGGAATGGCCATCGAATGGGTAACAAGTCCTTATGGATCGAGGACTATCCCCCTGGATGGGATACACCATCCCCCCAACAGGACGACCAAACGAAACATGGGCTGCTTTCAGGGTCTACGTTAGTTGGGGGAAATGTGTGTGGAAATAAAACGATATAATCAAGAATAATCATCAATAGTTGTGATAAACAGTCAGGGCAGCATATGTTGACCAAATCCTCTGATGAACTATCCGGAATTACAACTGGGTTTACCCGGCTGGTAGAGAATCTGATGGGTTTGTCCCGGGGGATTCAGCAAATGAAAGTGGGTCTTTAACCACCAACAGGGGTATTTAAGCAGCACCAATAGGAATGACACATGGGGTATGGGCTGTCCACACATGGTCACAATCACTTTCCAAACGAATTGGAGTTTTCGGTACCCGGAGTTCAGAAACCATATTGGCTACTCGAGGCAGTTGAAGTTACAAGTGGATATCTCATTATATCCCATTATACCCCAAAAAACCCATGACATTCCATCTAAATGCCACATAGATCCCTACAATGTGAGGCCCCCCAGTTATAAGTTGGTTTATAAGCCCCAGTAACTATAGTTATAAGTACCATAAACCATAGTTATTGGAGTTATGTTCACCAACTTAGCTATCGACTGGGGGCCTCACATTGTATAGAATCAGCATTTTCCCCCACTTAAATCTCCAGATTTTACACCATGTTTGTTGGTGAAACCCCCATTGTATCACCATAAATTACCCTCTGGTAAACTAACATAGCTATTGAAAATGGCCATTTATAGTGAGTTTTCCCATTAAAAATGGTGATTTTCCATAGCTATGTTAAATTACCATAAATTAATCGACCCAGATCCTGATCCCGGAAGCGCAAGACCACACTGCTGGGATCCACCTAGCGATGGATGCGTCAAGTTGACTGACTTCTGGGGTGTATATATATATATTCCCCAATTATATATCATTACTGGCATATCATACAAATCATATTGGGGAATTATATATCTTATAGAATTATAGGTGCATGGGTACATAATCATCATAATTCACTCGCCTGACAAGTGGGGCCAGTTATGGGGATGATTCCCTGCAATCTAACCATGATTCCAGTGCGGTCACAGTGAGGTCACTATAATTTACTCATCTATGTGTGTATATATGTACATCTATGGGGTATATATGTTGGTTTTCGTCCGATATATTCTAACCAACCCAAAATGGGGCATATATCGGTCCCATATCAAATTTATAGTGGGATACATGGGTTCTCTGGATGAATTATCATGATTCACCAAACTGAATTAAGATCATTTGGGGATAGTTATTTTTGCTGGTTGTCATCACAGTGATGTCGGACTGGGTTCATGAGAATCTTTCCAAATATGCACATCATATGTATGTATATATATATATACGTACATATGTGATATAGGTTTCAAACATGTTATATGTACATGCATATATGTGACGTATTCTTTTTGTAGTTTTCCGTTATAAGTCAAAATAACCAAAAATCCGCCGAAGCCGGCTATTTGGCTTATATATATGGGATAAACCCCATGGAGGTTTCCTAAAATGGTGGTAGCCCAAGTCAGCGTAGGTTTCAATACCAAAGTGGTCTGACTTGGATGATTTGGGGTACCCCTAATTATGACTTAGGAAACAAGAAATTGGTTGCTAGCCATGTACTAATCCGCAGCATCACTTTCACATTGGACAACTCTGAGACGTCATTTCTTTTCCACTTCGCTGAGATATTGACCCGAAGACGGTGTAGACACTGTGTACCCCCTGGTAATTTAACATAGTTATTCAACATGGCCATAGACATAGTTGATTTACCCATTAAAAATGGTGATTTTCCATAGTTATGTAAACGTTTACCAGAGGGCATTTCTGTTTGTTCCTTTGCCATGGAAGAAGCAAGAAGAATTCCTTAGTTCGATCCCCTTCTGCAGGAAAATCTCAAGATCCGTCCTGGAACGTTCATGGCCCAATCTCCGATCCCACAGATGCAAATCCAGTGAGTTCTGGATGAGCTTTGGGCATCCCAAGTATCATTGGGTAATGTGGGTAAAACCACCCCATTTTTGATGGTTTATACCAACCATTTATGGTGATTTGGGGGATGGTTAAAGTTTATGGCATTGTTTTACCCACATGAGTAGAACACCCTAGGCCCTATGATAATCGATGGATTGTTCTTTTTTTGAGACCGTACACTTGGCCAATCTTCGAAAAAAACACTGGGCATTTTGATGTTCGCCAATACCACTGCAAAAGATTAAGTTTTATTGAAGTACGCAACCGGTTGGCTTACCAATTAGTTTCTGGTTGGTGGTTTCAAGCCATCTGAAAAATATTAGTCAATGGGAAGGATTATCCCACATATTATGGAAAAATAAAAAAAGGTTCCAAACTACCAACCAGGTTTTATTGAAGTACACAACCAGTTGGCTTACCAGTTGGTCATGGTCAGCATGTCATGGTCATTGCAACCATTACTGTCGTTGGCTATGGCAGGGCAATCGTCCAGCTGTGGACGCGTTGAAACCAACCCCCGTTTCAAACGGGCCCCATATCACGTTATATCATAGATCCCAACTTATGAAGGTTATTGACATTTAAAACACCATAATTTATATAGTTATACCCAGTCTTCTAACCTTAACTGCACCCATTTACGTTGGTCCACATGCTGATCGGCGATTTACCTGATGTGATGGGTCAGGGGATCATTGGGTCATTGAGGGTGGGGTGCATCCCAAGTGGGCTATAAACCGATATAACTGGGATGATCTCGATTCGGGATGCAAACTCAACAATCTCTGAACCCGCTACCTCTTCATTGCTGGATCAGCCACTTTCAAGCTTTTGCCGTTTTATCAATCTTTAGAAACATCTGAATCTTGTTACAGTAATCCCAAAATCGATAGAACAAACAAAAAAGGGTGTAAGCTGAACCTTCCATATCCTCTGGTAAACTAACATAACTATGGAAAATCACAATTTTTAATGGGAAAATCCACTATAAATGGCAATAGCTATGTTAGTTTACCAGAGGGTATCTTTTGAGGAGTTGCAAAATATCCATTTCTTTCGTGGAGAACCATGACCAAACCCATGGTTGTAGTCGTGATTCCCTGCCAAGGCTTCGAAGTGTGGACATGGATCACAACTCCCTTGGCTACAAGCCCAGTTTGCTTGGTTGATCGTTTTTTTTCCTGAAAGTAGAAGAGCACCCCATATCTATTTATTAGGATATCCCCAACATTTGGACAAACCTATTCCAGAATCTCCGATGATATGTTCCCAAAAGAGGGTCGGTTTATATCCCAGTGTATCCCATATTTATTCCAGGTTTTGAAATCATATCCCATAGAGTCCCCCATGTTTTTGTTAATTGAAGCCACAGTTTTCGGTGAAATATATCATTAGACATCATCTCCAGTAATTATATAAATAAATAACTACACAAATATAGTTATAGTATATAATTCTATATCTATCTATATCTATCTATATCTATCTATATCTATCTATATCTATCTATATCTATCTATATCTATCTATATCTGATAGTTAAAAAATATATATATAGATATATAAATATTCATATCCAGCAATTGTATATCTATATCTATCTATATCTATATCTAAAATAACTAAACATATATAAATCTATCTATATCCATATCTTATAGTTATGACTAATATATATATATAATATGAAGATATAGATATATATGATATATTCCACGATTTATATCTTACAGTTATCCATAACATATATATCTATATCTCCCATGATATTCCATGACATCCTCATGGTTGGCTTTAAAGTCGCCTGCCGCTGCGCCAGAGCATCCTGATGCGCTGCCAGGGAAAATGTCAAGAGCTCCTGGGCATCGCAGCGTCCATGGACAAATCAAGAACTATGGTAGATTCCTATAATCATAGTATATATATATACATATGTATATATATATATATCTGGGTATATTCCTATGAAAATAATACCATAATTTTTGTAATGGTATATATATATATATATATATCAACTATGGTTACAACTATGGTAATGATACATATACTATACTTATCATTATTCCTATAAAAAATGTATAGTATATAGCTAAGTGGATAAATAGCTAGCTAACTGCTGGGTTTATGATAATTAAGTATATGTATCGGGCTAAATGATAATATTTCACGGTAAAGTATATATTCATGGTATATATTCATGGTATAGTATATATTCATATTCACGGAAAAATCATGGTGTTAGCATGGTAGATTCCTATGAACATCATCTGGTTGGTGGTTGACCTACCCGAAAAATGATGGACTTCGCCAGTTGGGGTTGGGATTATCCCATATATGAAATGGAAAAAACATGTTTGAAACCACCAAGCAGTAATCGTATAGTATATATTCATGGTATAATCATGGTGCTATGAACATGGTATAATATTCCTTTGAACAACTGTCTCTCTTGTCATCCGGCATCAAAAGAAGCCTCCATACTGACACCTGTCCCCAGCTTCTTTTCACGGCTCTCCCTTGATCTTCCCATGTCGGGGGAGAAACATTTCGCCACAAGTTCAAGAAATTGACAAACATAGTGATACATAGTGATACATATAGTGATACATAGTGATACACATAGATCAGGAGTGATCTGAGCAGTTGCATTGTTGAACAAGCAGTAGGGGTCCCTCTCCATGCGATCTGGGATTGACGTGAATCCCAACTTGGAGTACCGACCAGCGTGGGTGGTGGCAAATTCCCAAAGTTGCTTCTTCCACGACGTTGATCTGCACGAGTTCGATCTGAAACAGGTTGGCTCCTGGGTTGTTTTTCAAAATTAACTTTGTTGAGTGCGAAGACCCCATTCGCTTTCTTGGCCGTGCTTTCCAACCGGATGGCGGTATATTCATGGTATAAACTATGAACATAGTATTTCTTTATATGTCTATCAATGTGATTAGATGTTCATAGTAATCAATGGTCACTTCAGGTAGCGATTTATTGGAGCTACCTACCATATATTTTTGGCCTATTTTTCAGGGGATATACCAAAATATGGCTTTAGATGTTACAGTACCAAGCATTTTAGGATCCGGAATTTCCCATTGAACATATGGGGTCATGGGGATATAATGCACCTATGTATATGATGTAATATGAATGGGCCAAAAAAAAATCAATCGCCAATCGATTAGGGGATTTTCTCAGGTTTCATGATGGGGATTGGACAGCCAATTTATCACATCTTCTGCTGATTACACCAATCGATAATGTGATTGCTGCAGTAAATGGCCCTTGTATTAGCCTCATAATCAGTATGTATCTTATTTAATGATCATTCATGGTTTACCATGGCCCTTGTCAGTGCGGACCTCTTACATCTTAGATGCACTGCAACCATACCTTTTTAGCTTGTTAGCATATACCATCTGGTTATTTAACATAGCCATGGAAAATCACCCTTTTTAATAGGTACACCATCTATAAATGGGCCATTTCCCATGGCTATGTTAAATAGCCAGAGGGTATCCCCAAACATAGCAACATCGTAAACTATGAAACTGCCCCATCAACATCATCATCACTCAGTCGACCCCATGTTCATACATCCCTGGCTGTTGGTGAACTAAGGGTACCCCTTGTTACACACCAAGTCTTGCTAGATTGAACATTTACTTCCCCCACTTACTTTGGATGGTTGAAATCCTATAAATAATGGTATAAACCACCTATCAACTGGTGCAGGATATCTTCCACCCACAGTATCACCCATAAATACAACAACTTTATTGTGGTTACAAGCCAGCTTGCCTATCGTAAATACACTTTTTCAAGATCCCCTATTCTTCTTGGCTACGCATGATGGCTTCTCCGACCTGTATTTGTTACACACCTCTTCTATAGTTGCAAATCAAAGGGGATTTCCATCATCACGAACTATGATAGTCCCCATGATTGTATAGTATAACCCCGAAAATAACCATCAACCACCCATCACTTATCCATTATGCCATCCTATTCTTGACGCTTCAAATCACATTTAAAGGTATTTTCTCATTTTAAGATCATTATGACTTTCAATCTGACATGATTGATTCATGGAAAAAAGGGGCAAAAACATCTATTTGAATCCCATTCAATACCCAATCAAATGAATTTGACATCCCATTATATCACCATTAAAACCCATCACATCACCATAAAATCCCATTAAAAACCATTTAACACCTAAGTTCCCTTCGAATTTTACGTGGTTTTTCTTCACGAAACTTCTCGGCCCGGCCCTTTTTGGCCGCCTCATGCTTGGGCGCTTTGCAACAGAGGCGTTGCCGCTGCTGGGGATGAGGGCCTTGACGTGGCAGCGTCACCTGGACCGAATCAATGGCCATGCAACAGGAACCGATTGATTGGAGGTGTATGTACCATATGTAAGGCCTGTGTAAGGGAATATCTCCACATTGAACATGGTGGATTTATCCATCTGAAAATGATGGATTTTGATGATCATGGTGTGTAATCATGGGATTCTTCCAGATATGATGATGCTCTTCATCCATCACAAACTACAGCAGAAATGAGGGATTTATCTGCCAACAATATGACTTTCATCAGGAAACATTGAAGTTGGTTCCTTGATTGATTTGGCTATAGTTACGATTTACCCATTACTATTTTGAAGTTGACCAACAAAAGTCGGGGCGCCTATGAACATGGGGATTTCTTCAACAGCAATAGAGATAAATATGCCACAGAAATATCTGAGTGGATTAAACAGCTTCATGGTGTATATTTTCTTTTCAAGACACATGTCAATGGGAATTCCAGGATCCTAAAATGGAGGTACTGTACCATATAAGGCCATATTTTGCTGGGATATTCCCTTACATAGGCCTGGCCTTATATATGGTAGGTACCTCCAATTTAGGATCCTGAAATGGCCACTGACATGGGTGATATCATCAACATACCATAGGTGGGTGTAACATGATGAAATTTGAAGACTTCCTTGGGCAAACATTGGGAAGAGATGGAGCTGAGCCCAAAAAACGGCTTTTGTTTCAGTGGCCATCTTCGGAGTCTTGGCGACGAAATGGAGGCTATCCTGAAAACATTGCTAGGTATCATGTTCTTTTGGGAGTTGCTGTTTTTTTACTTGAATATTATATTAATGTGGGTAACACAATGTCATAAACCACCCATTTGGGAATGGTTTATACCACCTATAAACATGGTGATTTTTTGAAATGGTTTATGAATTTGCTTTAGTTACTCACATTACACTCACATGAAATGTCTTTTCAAGTCTTCAAGGTAATATGACAAGTCACTTATGATCCCTACAAGGTGGTGCCACAGTTATAAATTGGCTTATAAACCCCATGAATACCATAGATATATCATCTATAAACCATAGTGAAATTGGAGTTATGTGACCACCAACTGAACCCTATGGAATGGGGGCACCACCTTGTACATACCTTCAATCATGGCCATTTTTGGGAATTCTGACCAATGTCCTAGGTGACATTCCCCATCTTTGTTGACCCACCAAAACCGGTAAGGCTCGAGGCACATCGAAATAGGTCTCCTCGGCCCGAAAAAGCACACAGCAATCGCAGGGTTGTAGCAGCCATCTCTAGAATAGGACTCCTGACAACGGTTCTCTGTCTATATAGCTATATACTATATGTATATGTATATGTATATATATATATGTATATTGTATGTATGTATGTATGTATGTATGTATGGATGCATGCATGCATGCATGCATGCATGTATGTTTGTATGTATGCATGCATGTATGTATGTTTGTATGTATGTATGCATGCATGTATGTATGCATGCATGCATGTATGCATGCATGCATGTATGTATGTTTGTATGTATGTATGCATGCATGTATGGATGTTTGTATGTTTGCATGCATGCATGTATGTATGTATGTATATATATATATGAATCCCTACTATTGGGTTGATGACCATCGCCAACCTGGGTAATTAGCCACCAGTATTGACGCACGCTGGTTGGACCAGAGAGCCAGAGACTGGAGTGCTGATCTCCACCGTTCATCTCCAAATATGGGAGTCGTGAGCAACATGGGAATATCAGCATTACCCTCTGGTTATTTAACATAGCCATGGAAAATGGCCCATTTATAGATGGTTTACCTAGCAAACATGGTGATTTTCCATGGCTATGTTAATCACCAGATGGTAACCATCAATGGCTAATCGTAAAAGTAATCCTCAAATTCATTAACATTAAGCAACAACAACGAACACTCATTATCAAGGATGGTTTGGGTAACATCATGACTAATCGTGAGCAACCTTTATCATTTAAGCAATATTTCATAAAATATGACCAAAATTCACCAATATCAACCCACAATTAACCACACTTCACCAACATCAACCAACATTGCACCAGGACTTAATCACCATTAACCAACATGAACCACCAACTTTGCATCGTTCAGAAGGCTACGACTTATGCTGTCAGACGCCGTTCCAATGGCAACCAAGTCTCACTGACCAAGCTTTGCTGAGGACCTGGATACCCACCTGAGAAGCACTATGAAACTAACATCCTCCACTGGAATTCTACTTATCCACATAATGAAAATCAAACAGCTACGTTTTTTTTGGTTATTATAATTATCTTTGTGTTTTCCTTAATTCTCGGAATAGGAAATCCTACCACCATTTAATTTGAGGATCATCGGTTTATTTCAACGCAGAAAAACAAACCTCGTCACCCGCTGCAGAACTGGTGCCATTGCCACGACTGAGCTTAGATCTCTCTTAATTCTTCCGATCTTTAGTGGAATATCTGGCATATTTCAACCCATTGATGGCCAAACATGAATGAAAAGAGTTGATTGATCTATTTTCGCACGATAGCAATCATTCCAAACCCCCTGATGGGCTAAAGATTAAACGGTGCACCTATCATTTACCCATCATCCACCCAGTTTGCCCAGCGCCGCCTGAATGGGATGTTTCGCTCGCCATGAGGCAGTCGTGACCCCAATTGCTGGCGGGATATGACCATTCCCGATGAAATTTTAAGTGACACGTGATATCTTTATATCTGATGATAAGTGTCATATATTTTGTACGTTGAAATATATTTAAATCCAGGGTAGATGATAAGAACCATTCTTAAGTATGAAATCCAGTGAAACACTGGCTCGTTTTGGATATTTTGGGAGTGGCTTCCCTCAGTCATCACTTGAGCGGCAATCGATGGGTGGGTGAGAATCTCATCCCATTGGAACTGAGAAAAAAGGGGGTTTCCTATGGCTACCCCAATAGCTGGATGGTTTATTTCATGGGAAAATCCATCTATAAATGGATGATTTAGGGGTACCCCCCATTTCAGGAAACCTCCATCATATGGATATGGGTTAAGTCATGGGATGGACATCCAGTGCCTTGCTGTTCCTGCTCAGAATCGCTGGTGATACTGTGGATGGTTGCGAAATCCGATAAACCACCAAAAGGATGAACCACCCTATAAATAATGGGATAAACCATCTATCAACTGGTGCAGGATTTCTTCCATCCACAGTATCATAGGTTTGGAACCTCCACAAAAAATCGCCAGCAGAGTATGACAAGCTATGTTTCATACCTTTCCCCAGACACCACTGGTATTGAATCTGTTCATTTCATTAGTGCCATAGCGGGGTTCATTGTTAAGGACTGGGATTCCGGGTATGGCCCCCCAAAAACATTGAAATGTCAGTGCTCGACAATCTTATCCACAACAACCAAGAAGAGCTAAGAAACATGGGTTTGCAGATACATGGCCAACCTGTAGATACACTGCAAACATTTGGTTTTAGGTGATTGGTATACACACACATCATAATTATATATATACATATACATACAGGCATACATGCATACATACATCTCACCATTTCTGGCGCAAAACTCATCCACTAAGCTCCCAAACAGTCAGGTTGATCTATGATCGCTGAAGCAAGAGGACGAGGCTTTGTATCGTATCTGCCACCATGGCAACATCAACCTACTCTCTGGTGTCACACTTGCCTAACTGGAAAATCCATGGAAATCCAACCCAGAAAGTGAGATCAAAAAAAGTTTTAGTGGGAAGATCATCTACCATCTGGTTATTTAACATAGCCATGGAAAATTCCTTATAAATGGAGGTTTCTAGCTGGGAAAATCATCTATAAATGGTGGATTTTCCTTTGATTATCGGAGGCTCATATCAATTGGCCCCGGCGATCCCAGAAAATGTCACCCTCCAACTGCCCCAATTTTCCGTCGCCTCATCAGATCTCCTCTACTGCCCGTTGTCTGCTCCGTATTCCATGCGCTTCCCCCGTGGTACACGGCCATCAGCAGCGCCTTGAGTCGACCTTTTCGTCATGGAGCCACAGTTCGCTGCAATCAATGCAGGTGGATCAGTTCTCCTGAAATCAGCTTGATGTAACTCAGATTCCCAGGAATCTGCTGGTTGATGTCCGATTTCAACAGGATGATTTCCTTCTCTTTTTTCGACAGGATGCTGCTGCTGCTAGCTGCTAGCTGTGCCACTCCGGTGGAACGGCGCGTGACCCCTCTTCCGCCAGCCAACCGTAGCCTGGATGTGCCGAAACCACCTGGGGCAAGATGCCGCACTTCTGCTTCTTCCTGAGAGCGCAAGGAGTCAATGCCCAAAATCTTGGGATTTTGTGGATTATATGTGGCATGAAGGGTCTGGGAACATGAGATTATGAAGATTATTTGGTAATTTGGATGGTATAAACAATCCCATGATTTCAAACCCTACGATATGGAGTCAGCAGTTAAAAATTGGTCTATAACCCCATCTACTTGTAGATATAGCCACCACAAATACAACAGTCATTGGAGTCATAAACCAACTTCCCTATCTAAAGGGACCCTTCCTGTAATGACTTTCGCCCCATTTCAGGGAAAACCAACCTACAGAGCTAGACATTGAAATTAAAATTTGCTATACCCATGACCTGCATCTGCATCTGCTATCCATCTGCATGTCAAAATTTCACTAGTTAATCGCCGAACTTTGCACGTCAAATCGAACATATTCCTTACAACCTTTTGAAAGTGAATGCCACATCTTTGCAGATCAATTCCTGATGTTTTCCTGGCGAAATCCACGCTTTTTCCTCATTTTCACCGGCGAAACCCAGCATTTTCCCCGTGGACCCCCCCTCCGTTTCTGAAGCGCTGCCGCAGCGTCTGCGGCTTGGGCCGTTGTCGCGCAGTGAGGAGCTGGCCCACGGCAGAGTGAGGCAGCTCGCTGGGCGACATCTGCACCACCTGCAAGAGAGAACCTGATAGGTATAGTTTTACAATCTGTTACTACTATCACTAGTATCTGAGAATATCAATATAGGGATTTTATTGGTTTTTATTAGTAGGATGCTACTATAATCTGCAATGGACATGAATAATCTTAAAAAAGTAATAATCCATTAAATTGATTACCCTGGCAGCATGGTTTCAGCATCCCCAAGCTAAGAATTTCACAGAGCCGGCCTTCAACAGCCCGACAGATTGGATGCTGATGACATCTTGATCTCATTGCTGGGTTTGTTCCCCTTTTTTGCCAGGAAAAGTCATGGTTCAATAACCCCTTGATTGATCCGGGAAATTTTTAAAAAATTCATTCACCTGAAATAAGACCAGCTATGGGGATAATTCCCCTATGCATTCACCATGACTCCAGGGTTCGGTCACGACGTGAGGTCACTATAATTTGCCCAGATCGATTGATTGCTTGATTGGTCGGCTATCGGCCCCGAGTTGTGTTGAGTACCAGAAGATTCTACCAAGAAATTCGTCCGCTCAGCCATTCTTGAGGTCATTGGTTCCCACTTGGAAGTGCAGTTCCAGTGAAAACTGGATATACATACATACATACATACATACATACATACATACATACATACATATATACATATATATAACGTAGGCATAGGGATATTATTCCAACTTATGGGGTTATAACCATGCTTATACCCATAGTATTCTCAACTGCACCCCAAACAAAGCGGCCGGCGCCAGTCCCCCAGCCTCGGGCTGATAGAAGTCTTCCATCACGGAAGAGGCCTCAGCGGTGGTTAAGATTCTCCCTTTATTGGCTGGTTGGTGGTTGAGCCGACCCCTCTGAAAAATGATGGAGTTCGTCAGTTGGGATGATGACATTCCCAACTGAATGGAAAAATAGAAGTCATGTTCCAAACCACCAACCAGTTGGTTTTTTCCATCCCAGATATAGGGATTTTGAATGAAGAAAATGGCACCATTACACCATTTATGCCGTATATTGATATAGAACCAATATGAAGGTTTCCATAAATGGGGGTACCCCAATAGCTGGATGGTTTATCATTGAAAAACACCATTGACATGGATGATTTGACGTTCCCCCCATTTATGGACACCCTTAATTACTCCCCAATTGATTCATGGCTTCACCGAAATGGGGGAGAGATGGGACGTTGACGCCTCAAAGATTGGAACCCGGGAAAGCTGGAAGCATTTGTCACCCACGTCAAAAACAACATGGGGATGAAAGAGTCATGGAGGGTCTGCTTGCTTCAGACCGTTTTTTGGAAAAAATGATGAACCATGCGACTTTTTCCGATTTTGGATTTAAAGTTGATTTGCCACAAGGTATCGTATACGGTTCAGGATGTGTGATTTCATCTGCTTGAAATATCAAAATACAATCCGGTAATCAAAGATGGTAACATTGAACAACAAAATTCATACATGACATTACAGATGGCATTTTGACATTTCAAGGAGAATTATACATCATTAATGTCAACTGGCCTCAAAGGTGATGCGTGATCGATGACCAGACCGTTATATTAATCCTTGACCATGGGATATCTTACGATATATCCTTGGCATTATGTTCAATGGTCATTCATAGATATTGGTGTCTGATAACATCATGATCCACAAAGAGTTGGTGTTGGTAGCCAACTCAGAGCTATCCAGCTATCCAATTTGTGAATGTTACCAATGGAACTTGTTTTAAACCAATTTATCCCTTCACTAGCATCAATCCAATACTCGTCATCCCAGAATTTTTGATGCCATCATCTTAAAAATCCTAAAAATCCAAGTAACTCGCAACTTCACATCTCCATTTGAAGCGAATTTCCGGTAGAATCCACCAGATTTCTAGTCATTTTATCCATCTCCATGGTCCCTCCGAATTCAAGGGACCGTCTCCTGGGTTTTCGAAGCCACCTACGGCCCAGTCATGGTGGTTTCTGCTTGGGCAGTTTTTACATGGGATGTTGATGTTGGTTTTCACGGGATTCCCTGCAAATTCTCTCTATAAAGGGGAACCGATGGGATTCAATGGGGGCTTAATGGGAATATGGCAATCTTGTAAACAAACCATGGGGTTATTGTGGACAATCTCTAAGATATTGTCAGACAAACAGCCCATGGGATTAATTGATGGCAAACCATGGGCTGTTTGTCCAAACTATAGTTGTTTGTCATGAAATCATTTGTTTTAAGGACCACTGTATATTGTGTACAATCTCTAAACTTTTGGTCCCATTCTTTAGTTCGAACACAGCAGATTGACATTTTCTGAACTGACACTATTATCTTTTCGGACCCATTTTTTTTGAGCAAACCAAACAATCCATCAATTCTGATCTCAAGCAGCAAGCAGCGGGGGCAGTGGTTTATCCACAGCAATCGGAAGTGGGAAACCCAATGAGTAAACCATCCCAAGATGGCCATTTTTATGGGTGGTACACGATCCCCAAATGGTCGGTTTATGACAGCCAGGGTTTCCAACAGTATTCGAATGTTCGGAAATGAGAAAAACATCTTGGGTCACTGACTGATTGTTTCAGTCAGCATCGTCTACCAATGGTGTAATGGTGGGTAGCCCTCAGGGAGCTTGGGCTTTTGTTGTGGGGCATGTCGAGATCATCTGCAGGGTGAACTGGGTAGAACTGAGCCTTTTATAGACACAAACATGGATCTTAAGGCTTTCTTCATATCTGTTGGCTCAGGATCCTCGACCTCAACTTCCAATCTTGAGGGCTTTCCGGAATTGTTGTGTGTAACTATGGAAAATCACCATTTTTAATGGGTAAATCCACTATAAATGGCCATTTTCAATACCAAACTGTTGGTTTACCAGGCCAGGTAACTGCAAGCAGAAATCCGGAGTGTGCCGTGGTCACGAGTTCACCAACAACTCAATGATGTTCTCCCAGTTGCACTGGTTAAATCCATATTTTCTGGTCAAAATCCCCAAGGTTTTGACCAAAATCCCAATTTCATCAGCGCATTTTCTGGCGAATCTCTGTTCTTCTGGGTCAAATCCGAGTTATTCATCCTCAAATCCCAGTTCATCATGCAATAACACCACTCTTCTTCACTGGTTTGACTCAAAATCCATGTTTTGCCAGCATCTGGTTGGTGGTTGAGCCACTCCTCTGAAAAATATTAGTCAGTTGGGGTTACTATTCCCAATATATGGGAAAAAATAAATAAAATTCCATGGTTCCAAACCACCAACCAGTTGGTTTTTTCATCCATTTTTTCACCACAAAACCCATGGATTTCCTGCTCTTTCCATCCCATTTTGCCCTGTGAAGGTCCCACTGTCCCGACATCGCCTTCTCCAAGGGGATGGAGGGATCGGTGTTGGGCCGCCCGTAGAGGCTGAAGGCGCTGCCGTCCACGAAGTGCACCTGGCGACCCCTTCGGACCGGTGCGGATCTAAAAATTGGGATATCATTGGGAAAATTATATGATTAGTGGCTTATAATGGTACCCTCCGGCAAATTCACATAGACCCTGGCAGTTGTCGGGGTTGGAAAACTGGTTTCCATCAAAAATGGCTTATTTTCAGGGTCTATGTTAATTTACCAGAGGGTAAATGATAAATGGCTTATAATCCCATTAACTAGTTGGATATGTCATGATTAACTCATTGGGAATTTGTAATTCCACTGGCATCCTCTAATAGTTAGATATTCTCCCAATCATGTAATGGGATCGTCCTATAATCCATTAGATCCCATCATATACCATTACTGGTTGGGATGTCATTGGAATAGTGATTGGGAATAATGGTTGGGATGATTAGGTAATGGAATAAGTATATAATTAGGTAATTTCTGGGATATAATATCATGATTGGGAATAATATTCTAATGATATAATTAGGTAATTTTTGGGAGAACATATTCCATTACCTAATTATATCATTGGGATATCTAATTATATGATTAGATAGATATAATGAAATATATCTTGGGGATATTTGAAACTGAAAGCAGCGCTGTGAGCGCCCAGCTTTTCTGCGTTTGTTTTCATCTCTTCATTGGCACCCTCTCCTACCAGTCTTCTCTGAAAAGCTACAACCACCAAAACGAAAAATACAGTTAAAACTTTGGCAACCATAGCAGCCCTCCTCCACCTTTGCTTGATACCCCACATGGATATCAGCAGGCTCATCTTTGACCCAAGGCGCCAGAACGAGTTCATCGAAATTGCCCAGCCATGGCCCAAAGTTGATGAATGCATTCCTGGCCGAAAAAAAGGACGGAGCTTCAGACCAGTTGGGGAGCAAAATTCCTGGCAGACCATGGGTTGAAGTTGAAATCTTGGCAGGTTTGCAAATGATATCACCTTCAAATGACACCCATGATATGCTCATCGCATCCCATTTCTACCAGTGTCCCCAGTTATCTACCCACTATAACTGACTTCGCAAGCACTGCAAAACCAACGGGGAAAAACCGCGACGGCCCAGTTCGCCCAAGGATCTCTTCATTGAAGACATGCCAGCGTGGGATAGGCGGCAGGTCCTAAACCCAGGTGTTTCGGGAAAAAATATCGTGGGCCGTGGGCAAATTTTAGATAGGCTGCAGAAAAAAACATCAACATATTCACATTTAATGGGGTTGAATAGGATTTAACGCGGATTTAACATGATTTTATGGGAATGTATGTAATAGAATTATCTCGGGATGTAATTGGGGTTAAATGGTATATACATATAGAAAATGGGGATGAAATGGGGTTTGATGGAACTTAGAACCAACAATATAGGGTGATATATACATACACACATACATACATTGTAGGGATTTAGCAAGGATTCAATTCAATGGGATTTCGTGGAGGTATAGTTGGGATTTGAAGGAATATAGAATCAACAGTATGATATTTGGTTCTGTCTGAAAATGGGGATTCCCAAAATGGTTTCCAGTGGGAATCGGATGAACCATCGCATTTTTCGGGGTAGCCAATTTTCAGACACATCCATTCGGTGAGTCTTGGTAAGTTCCAGACTTTGTTGCTTGCAATATTTTGCAATAATTACTGTACGTTGTTGTTCACAACTGTCATCCTCAAATTTTCGAAATTCAGTGTTTGTTTTTCCGTTATCCTTACAGTGTTTCACAGCCAACTTTAGATACCCACAAAACCTCAATTTCTCAGCTGTTTGGTCATTCGCAGGCACACTGAAACATGATATCAAGTTGGCTATACATGTACATACATATGTAATATGTATATATATATATATTATAAAAATATAATATATTCCATTATACCATTTAAATCCCATATATTGGCTGATCCCATGACGTTTCATCTTGAATCCGCATTATATCTCCATTCAATTCCATTAAAACTGAAAACCTCATATGACAAATGATTCCACACCCATTATACAGCCATGTTTGTTTGTTAAATCCACATATATTGCTGGTGATGTCCCATGAAAAATCCCCAAATCCGCACAACATCGCCATCCCCATCCCGACAGTTAATCCGGATAATCCCATCAGATATCCCATTCATTTTCTTACACACCCCACTATCCCAATATATCATAAACATGAAGAGGTTGCTGAAAGAATCGGTGGCGCAAACTGTGGCATCCTCGGCGCCATGCTTTGGCCCGCTGAACTCTGGGCCGCCCTCCTTTCCATCATCTGCCTTGCTTGCCAACCCATCTCCGGCTTTTCACGCTGTGTCTGGCTGTTTGATGTTTTCTACCACTGATCACCTCTGCAGGTTTCTCTGCGGTGGCTTCCCCTGGAACTTGCCTCCTCGTGGGCAGCTCGTTCTCTCTCCCCGGTGGACATCCTGGAAAGCACTGCGTTACCTTTCCACCGCCCTGCGCCGCGGCCGGTCGGCACACACCTGAGGCCACAAGGCTGTTGCTGCTCCGCCTGAGGCCACAAGATGCCATGCTGACTGCCTACCGCCAAACACTCGTAACCCAAGCTTCCGAGTTCACCTACCCTCTGTGTCTATGCATAACATCGTCCTGTTTTTTGGCCCTAAACTTCCGGACTGTCCAAACGAAATGCCACTTTCACCAACACCCTTCCCTCATGGTCGCGTTACTGAACGACGCACAAAAATATATCCCCATTAAATCCCATCATATCTCCAAAAACGCTGGGACAATATGTGGCATAGGTTATCCCGACAAGCTCCATTTGATTCACATTATATAAACCTCCCTTAGATCCGCACATATTGGCGGGTTAATACCAATAAATCCCATATATGGTAATTAATTCTGAAATCCACATATTGGTTACCACATATGGGTTAATACCAATCATATACCCTCTCGTAATTTACAAGTAGTGCCCGGGCAAGCCGGGGGCGGAAGTTTCAAATTTGAAACGCTTATAGCCTATAGAGCGGAGCAAAGGCTGTGCCTATGTGACAGGCAAGCCTCCTGCGCATCGTAGCAACAAGCTCGTGACCTGTCAATCTGATGCCATGTCTTTCGAATGTTGAATCTTTCCTCATTTCATCTGATTTCACCGCTTCTCTTGGAAATTGCTCATTGCATCCCTCTGTCACCGCAGTCTGTGTCATCCCATCTCATCTCAACTCATCTCATGCCTTCTGAGTTTTTTTTTCCACCTCATCTCATCTCATCCCATCTGATGTCTTATCTCCTTTGTCATCCCTTTCTCATCCCATCTGATGCCCTCATCTCATCACAACTGTTCTCATCCCTTCTCATGTCACCTGAGCTTTTCTCATCTCTTCTCATCTCATCTCAGCTTATCTCAGCTTTTGAGATTTTCACAGCTCTTCTCAACTCTTCTCAGCTCTCCGCAGCTCATGTAAGCTCATCTTATGTGTTCTCATCTCTTCTCTCCTCTTCTCACATCTTCTGAGCTATTCTCACATCTACTCAGCTGATCTCAGCTCTTGTCAGCTCGTCTCACCTCATCTCAGCTGTTCTCAGCGCACTCTCAAATCATCTCACCTTTTCTCTGGCCCAAAACCTGCTCCAAAAACGGATCTCGGCGCCAAAGCAAGCAACCCCTGCGCTTTCCACAGAGAATATTTGACACAGAGAAGCTTTTACACGCAGCAAACTTTTGCACAGAGAAGCTTGTACACGCAGAAGCTTGTACACAGAGTTAGGGAAGCTTTTATTCACAGCCAGCTTTTACACAAAGCAAACTTTTGTACACAGCAAGCTTTTACCCAGAAAATCTTTTGCACACGGAAGCTTTTACACAGAGAAGCTTCTACACACAGCAAGCTTTGACACAAAGAAGCTCCTATATATAAAAGCTTTTACACAGAAAGCTGTTACACAGATGCTTTTATACAAAGAGGCCTTTACACAGCTTCTACACACAGAAGCCTTTACACAGCTTTTACAAACAGCAAGCCTTCACGCAGAGAAGCTTTTACACACAGAAAGCTTTTACACAGCGAAGCTTTTACACAGAGAATCTTCTACGCAGAGAAGCTTTTACACACAGCAAGCTTTTCCACAAAGAAGCTTTTACACATAGCAAGCTTTTACACAGAGAAGCTTTTACACAGAGAAGCCCTTCCACAGAGAAGCATTTACACAGAGAAGCTTTTACAGACAGAAGCTTTTACACACGGCAAACTTTTACACAGAGGAGCTTTTACACAGAGAAGCTTTTGCAGACAGAAGCTTTTACACACAGCAAGCTTTCACACAGAGAAGCCCTCACACAGAGAAGCATTTACACAGAGGAGCTTTTACACACACACACATGGTGATGTTGTGATAGTGGTGATATTTGGTGATTTCCATAGTTTTTTGTAGGTTTCCACACATATCCCATACTTAGTGGCTCACCCTACTTAGTAAGTGGGTTATCACCCCAGTTATAAGTAGGGTAGGGTTAGTCCACTTATAATTGGGTTTATAAGCCACTTACCATTCGTAGGGTGAGCCGAAAAAGTAGTCAATACCACCGAAATCCACGTATTACATATTGGTTAATACCAATTATCTATACTGATTGGTGGTTGAGCCAACCCCTCTGAAAAATGATGGACTTCATCAGTTGGGATGATGACATTCCCAACTGAATGGAAAGTCATAAAATTCCATGGTTCCAAACCACCAACCAGTATATATGCCACAAATATCCCATGGTTAATACCACTGAAATGCCACGAAATCCGACCGCCCCGCTGCCAGTTGCAGCTACGTCCTGGGCATCCAGCGAAATGCGCTCGGTGTAGTTCAGGAAGGCACCCATGGCCCGCTGGTCATGTTCCTGGGGCGATTTTTGGGTTTTGATGAGCCAAAATATTGGATTGTAAATTAGATTCATGGCTATCAAATATGGGATTTTAATGGGTATTAATGGGCTTTGACGGGAAATTCCATGTTTTTTTTTCCATGTTTTTTTCCCGAATGCGTAGCAAGGGTTCCCGTTTCACTCTGGGGGTCTGGGGGTTGAGGGTGTGTTCGCTCGACGTTGCGTTCGCGAGCGCAACCGTCCGCAACCGTCCGCGCGAGGACCATGTGGCCGTGCCTATGGGAAGTTCTGCAGAGGTGGTAATTTTTGGAGGTTTCAGACGTGTCGTTGCTTCGTTTCGCGTGGCAGGCGTGGCACTTCGTGACATTCAGACATGTTTTGCAACGTGTT
>Ga0126342_10003040_pt1 | contig 27229 bp, 8 predicted proteins | sample Cyp1metagenome_FD_92528 | JGI IMG/M metagenome (GOLD analysis project Ga0126342, IMG submission 92528) | Coral microbial communities from Lord Howe Island, Old Settlement Bay, Australia - Cyphastrea 1 metagenome | ecosystem: Host-associated > Invertebrates > Cnidaria > Coral ... | reverse complement strand
TAGGTTTCTGTAGCAACCTGGCACGGGGTTAAGCTACATAGCAGATCCCTCCATCAGGAGGTGCCATGGCATCCGCAGGAGCGACGCGAAACACCGGGGCAGCCAAGCAATATGGCAGGTGTTGAGACCAAGAGAGGGTCAGCAAACGCACAAAGCAGCGCCTGCCACCGCAAGACAAAGAACGAAGTACTGCCACGCGGCCAGACCCCAGGAATGGCCAAGTTTCACCGTGCAAAAGCACATGGACCAGACACAATGGAATGATCCAAAGAAGGGTTCAGGGGTCAGACCAGCAGTCTGGCAGAAGGTTCCTCCTCCCCGCGCAGGGGAAAAAGGTCAGACGAGAGCGAATGACCAGGTTTCCAGGTGTCAGTCCCAAGATTGACACAGTTCCAAAAGGATCAGACAAAAGAATGATCCGGTTTTCCAAAGAAGAAAGGTTCAACTAGACCAGACACTAGGAATGGTCTCGATTCCAAGAGTGGACCAGACTGAGAGAATGGTCACCTGTTAGATTTCAACTGTTGCAGCCTGATTTTGACCTCGCATGCGCGGATCTGTGCCATTTGCCTGATAAGGCGAATTGAATAGGTGTCTGGATCCCAACCAAGTCTCTGAGCCCAAATATTCGGGGGTTTGGGGTAGACCCTAAGATGACTGAACCGACTACATTCCCACAAAATGTGATCAAGAGAGGGGAAAATTTCCAATTGACAGCACGTGCACCAATTCTGAACCTGTGTACCTGTCGCCTCCGTTTTCATACCTCCAGTAATGATAGCAATGCCGTGAGCGTCAAGGTTTCGAACCAATTTCCGAAAACGATCCAAGTTGAACCCAGTCAATGAGCCACCAGCCGCTCGAATCAAGGTAGCGTCGCGACGTTTGGATCGAAGCCAATGTCCCAGTTGCTCCCATCTCCCTTGCGTGCGCATGGCGTGCAGACCGCGTGCAAACAAATCAGGATTGACCAGGGAGAGACTACCGTACTCAGCATGAGACCAGACCAAAGGAGCGTCGTTGACCCAACCGCGCGCCAACATGACAGGGCGGAGCCACGCAAGACACGGATCAGAACTACCAATACGACGCCTCCACAGCACCCACCGACGGACCGCAGAAAGACATCGAAGAATCGACGACAGAGAGAGATCGACCCAATGACCAAACCCAAAGACGTTGTACAGTTGAACCGAATGGCGGCCCCCCCGCACCCAACTGCCCCGAACCGCCCGACTGAAGGCAACTTTGTATTGCGCTAATTCAGACTTGGTGTGACTGCGCCCGGAGATCAAGACACCCCAAAGAGCCCGAGACGACAACAGAGCGATCGCGACTTGCCGACGAAGAGAGACTTTGACCGGGAGAATAGAGATGCGCTGGGACAAACGCGACATGGCGGCGAAGCGTTTCTCTTCTCTAGGGACCGGATCAACCCTCAACTTACCAACCCCAACTCCCAGGATCTCCCCCGCAATGCGCGCATTGAAGCCATTGTTGCAAAGTTGTTCCATGGCCTCAGCCGAATCTCCCCATACTTGAGTTTTAGATTCATTCGTCCTGAGTCTAGTAATGGATTCCAGGGGCCTCCACTGCTGGACAAAGTTCGTCAAGTCTTCCAGAGTTTGGGTGCGAACTGAACGGTCGTCCAAATAGGTACAAGCCTTGATGGAGGGGCACTGGTGTTCAACCTTCCTAGCAGGACCGCTGAGCACAGCGGCCAACCCCAGTGGACTCCATGGGTCACCTTGAGGAAGAGACCAGGTGTCGGTGATGGGGTCCTTAGCCAAAGTGTTACCCCAGGCCACCCATCGGGCTTGCTTTTGCCACATGTCCCAAATGGTATTGCACAAAGTGTCCGGAATGCCCCAATGTCGGAAAACTGCGATAGCCAAGTTCCCATCCGTGCTGTCGAAGGCTTTCGCATAGTCCAGAGATAAACCAAATGGGTAGTTGGTGGTCTCGTTCTGAAGAAATTCCAGCAACAGCGGTTCGCAATCAATGCCCGTACCACCACTCTGCATGGTCGCGAGAGGGCTAGTGGTGAACGCCTCCGTCACCTGTTTTGCTCTGCACCTTGCCCAAGCCCTGTACATGATGGACCCAATGGCAATCGGGCGTGTAGATTGCACCGTTGTGATGGTGTCTTTCCCTTTAGGCAAAAAGCAAATGCGCCATTGATACATGCTTCGAGGCCACGTGTGTGTGGCTTCAACCGCCTGGAGGACGCTACACAATCTTGCCCATAACTTGTCAGGAAGAAAGTGAAGAGCCTTGGCCGTCCATCCGTCCATCCCCGCCGCTTTTCCGATCATCTTGTGATTAGCTTTGCGGAGCAGCTGCGGGGTGAGAGGAGCAATTTGCATAGATTGAGAAGGAGCCAAGAAACTTTGGTACTCGGTGAAGTATGCTTCCACATTGGCCTTCGCTTCTCCGCTTCCAAAAATATCTGCCCATGTTTGCCGAAGACTTTCGGCACCAGCGGGGAGACCTGAAACGATTTCCCCATTTGTCTTTTCCAACAACCACGGAGTGGCAGCTTCCTGAGCCACCCACTTGTAGGGATTGTCCTTCATTCTTCCACGCCAGTTGCGAATTGCAGCTTGTTCGACTCTGCGCACTTCGTCATCCAACATCTTCAAGATTTGAGCGTGAGTGTGTGCCCATTGGTTTTGTGTAGTGTCCACTCCGAATTGCCTGCATCGGTGCTGGACCCGCTTCAGAAGAGTGTCTGGAGGTGCACGACCATGGCGAGAGATGGTGAGGATCTCTTGAATGGACCGAACGCATCGGCGCAATTGTCGTTCCCGGTGACCTTGATAGGGCCCCCTTTTGCTAGGAGCACAGGTCAGCTGAGGCATAGTTCCAAAAGAGCGAGTTCCATGAGTAGCGTCTCGCAGAAGGCCTGTGTGCCGGAGAAAAAAATCCGCTTCTTGGGTCCACATTGCCCACATAAGTTCAATGTTGGAGTCCTGAACAAGATGCTCCCACTCTTCATCGTCCATCGTTGGCGTCCATGAAAGAGCGTTGTTTGGCTGAAAGGTGTTTTCGCTCAAAACAGGGCATGGACGCAGTTGATAAGCACCTTGGGTTTTTGAAGGAGCAATTTCCTTAATGGAGACTGTCATCCCTTCATGATCAGAAAGAGGATCCAAAGTGCCACTACTAGCTACTTCTAGGGTTTGGGCCAGCCAGATTGAATCAATGGGGTGGCTCCCAGCTACATGCTGTGCCGAGGCAACGTTTCGGCCACCGAGCGGGTGGATGAAGGCTTCCACATTGCTCGGGTCAGTGTTCCAATCCATACACAGAATCCAGTTTTGATTTCCGTGCTGCTGGATAGTTTCAAGAAGATCGGTAAGGAGATCGTCATGGGCAGTGCCAGGTCGCTTATAGGCATTGATAATAGTAAGCGACAAATTAGCCCCAAAGACCTTACAAACAAGGATTTGACCATGTTGGTTCACAACAGAATGGACAGTTTTGAGCCCAAATGGAAGCTTGGCCAGGATGGCGAGGCCCCCTCGGCCACCTCGGCCACCGTCTGCAAATTGTCCAGCGGGAATGGTGTTCATCTGAAAACCAATCCTGTGAGCGAAATTCTTTGGTCCATTAATTTGATGCTCAAAAAGACCAGTTTCCTGAAGACAAATCAAATCCGCTCCGCAGTCATGAATAGCATCGAATAAGCCTCGATGGTGTTTTTTCCAAGAATTAATATTCCATGAACTGAGATGACCACAACCAGACGGTCCTGGGTGTCGGGCTTCTCCAATTCTTTGTGCCCGGTGCCCACGCCTTGTGGGGGCAGAGGCCTCGCGTGGCGTAGCAGCCTGAGCAGCACGCCTCTGATTCCGCTGTGCTTCCCTGGCAAGGACCAAAGCTTCTTTCCTAGTGTATCGTCCTTGTTTCCTTTGAAGATAGTCTTTTTTGAGTGACTTAGAAACAGGTTTACTGCAACCATTCCAAATCAGAATCCGTTTTCTAAGAGAAATGGGTCCTTTGGCTTTGGAGTTCTTAAAGACCGCAGGGCAAACATACCGAGTGATGGCACAACGAGGGATTGAGATTCCGCAGGTGGTGCATTCATGCCAATACACTTTTTTCCCTTTCGCAGTGACTCGCGTTGTGAACTCCTTTTGAATCGTGTGAGCTCCTTTCCAAATGACCTTCTGGAAATTTTCCCAAGTGAGAAGCCATTTTTTGTCACAAGCTTCTCGAGTGGCCTGAGCACGTTTTGCATTATATGCAACACCATGACGGTGCAAAGTCGGGATTTCATCGCAACCATGAAAATGTCTCAGATGTTTGATCCTAGCTCCCGCATGACCCCCGACCCCTTCGTGCTTAAAAACCTCAAAATGACACCAGGGACATGACCACCATAAAGATCTAGGCGCTGGTTTGATAGGCACCAGCCGACCTATGATTCCAGAAGAAAGTTGAATGGCTTGGTTGTCCTTAGCCAAAGATTGCTCCCAAGTGGCGCGCGCAAGTCGTGCCTGAATCCATGCCTGTTTGCGCTCTTCTCGCGTGGGTTTAAACTTGGTGACTGGGCCCTTGAGAGGCGGGCCAGCCTGTCCTGCCTGGGAGCACACTTCAATGTGCCGACGTCTCGCAGGTCCATGGCCATTCAAAATTTTATGTTTAAATGCAACAAACCCACAGGGACATTCCCACCACCGAGCCCGTCCGTCCGCATGGGATGCTGTTTTGGCTGTTTTGCAGAAACCTTAGCTGGTTCCTTAGCTGGAGAATCCTTGGCAAGGTTTCGAGCAATAGACACAGATTCATGTGTTGCCGCTGCATGGGCCTCAGTTAAGCCTGGGGAGCCGCTTTTCACCTTAGATCTGTGTGTCCCAACGGACCGTTTTGAGCCAGTGCCTAGATCCTGAGGTGACCTTGGCGGGAGCCAACTGGCGTTGTTGGAACCTGCCTTTTTTGATTTGTTTGAGCCAATGTCAAATTTCGACCTGGGAGGAAGCCAACTACCATGCTGTGACCCCGACCTAGGCGCAGCTTGTTTCCTGCTACTGATGGAGCTAGCAGAGGAGCTAGGAAGCCAACTTTTCCCCGCACCTCTAAGTTCCAGACTGAGACCTGGAGCAAGTTCACCTGCTTCAGTTTCTAGCCACTGTTTTGGAAAAGTAGCTCCAGATTTAGGAAGAATGAGCTTATAATGTTGATTCCTAAGTACAATGACCACAGGACGCTCACCAGGTTTGGATTGGCCGAAACATTCCCTGACAACATACGGTTGATCATAACCCCCTTCAAGTACAATCAGGCGGACTTTGAGTCGTTTGGCCGCAGCATGAAGACTCAGTCCACACGCCCATTTTTTAGGTCTGAGCAAACTGTTGACCCAATCATCATAAGTTTGGGGGATTTTGCCATCTTCCATGGCTTCAGTAGCCTTGGAGTCAACTGCCCAAAAAGTTTCTAAAAAATATTTGTGATCTCGACAATATTGATAAACTTCATGCCGAAGAGTTCTACCCATGGTGACCGCCGCATCCTTTCTTTCCTCAAACGCGGCGGCGTCGGGTTTTGGGCTACGAATAATTGCAGCTCCAACGGCCAGAGCATTGAATCCGCAAGCTCCTGCACCTCCACAATCTCGCTCTTCTGTTGTGTCTTGGTCAATTCTGGAGCGTTTTGCCACCGGACCATCTTCGTTCTCCTGCTCTTCCATGGGGGCAACTTTGGACGCATCTTTGCGTTGAGTGCCAGGACGAATGGGAGCAACTTTGTACTTGGTCATTTGTTTGGTTTGAGGGCGAACCAAACGGAGCAGTTTGCTTCCGACCATGATGCCCACAACACCAGCCTGGGTGTTTGTAGGGCATTTGGCCTTGATAGTCCATGTGGTAAACCGGGAGCTCAGGATTTCAATGTCCTTCCAGTCAGCACCTCTCAGAGCCTCTATCACATCTGTTTCATTCCAGAATTTGGGGACCCCCAGAACATTCCATTTCATTGTTTCTTCATCCAAAACGTGTCCATCTTCATATCGAAGACCCAACGTGGCTGATCCACCAAGTCGCCATGCCAGACCCACTTTGGCTGCTGCAGCTTGTTCTCTGACACGCTGGAAATAAGCATCCATAGGTTCGTTTTCATTGGGTGAGATCCATTTGACCGGGGGTCTGCGTGGGGCTTCCGCCCAGTGTCTTTCGACAAAGACTCCTTCAGTCCCTGATCTCTTCATGAGAGTGGCTACTTGTTTTTCATCAATTTTGATAAACCCACTCAGGCATTGAGTGTCCTTGTTGTCCCTGTCGGAAACGGTTTTCCAAGCAAACGAAGAATGGAAGCATGCTGCGGTGCCTGTCCATTGTTTGATTGCCGTGCCTGGGTTGGCGCAATACTCTTTCCATTTGTCCTTGGCTACAAAGGCCTCTGGGATGCTGACCCTGAAACAAGCCAGCTTTCTTTCAACCGGAGTATGCTTAGACTCCTGGACCGAGTCCGTAGGCAGCTCAGGGAGTTTAGCAGCCAGTGGAAGGAGCACAAATTCTTTGAATGTCGCGCGATTGCCCGATGCGTCACTAACAGCTAGTTTCTTGACTACTGCGTTGTCAGGAAGCTGCCTTTCGGTGTCAGTGTGCGAAACTGCTAGAGCGAAATCACATTTGATTTCGTGAAGTTTGGCCAATCCTTGCATGTCATCAGCATTCTGAAAAGTGTTGAGCCAAACAACTTTGCCCGGGGGAGCTTTTCCTTCGTCCAAAGCTTTCTTAACCACAGCATAACTAGTGATGCTTTTCGGGCCCCAGCAGGCTGGCATGAGTTGCAGTCTGACCTCAGGGCCGGGTGGCTTAGCACCCTGACTTTTCCGATTGTTTTTGACAACTTGAGCCCAAAGATCGTCCTTGCGGTTCGGTGTCATGCCAAGAATCCTCAGTGTCATGTGGAGTCCATGGAGCTTTGGTGGAAGTATGAGACCACTTGTTTTTCTTCTTTTTCCCAAGCTTTTTCCCATTGCTGGCCGCAGTGACCAGAGCCTGTACTCTGGCAAGCAGTCCTTGCGGTTGTGTCACCGCTCTTTGGCACAGCTTTCCCAAAGCCGATAGCAGTTCAGAATCAGTGTCAGAGTGATTTCCGCTGGATTTACTCTGAGATCCCAACTGGTCCCAACGGTACCAAGAAGCAGCTTTATGTCCCTCATAGAAACTTTGGGGTTTGCTGGTCCGACCAGCGTCTTTGGTGCCACCTTTTCCTTTACCCCATCCCTTACCCTTACCCAACCCGGAAATGTGAGAGGATCCAGAATGAGTGGAGGAAGGATGTTTGTCATGAGTAGCAAAATTCTCAAGCAAATTTTTAAGTCCTTCAAGCAATTGGCAGTTCTGATCTCTTTCCTGTCTTTTCCTGGCCGTCACCCTGGCGGCTCCTCTGCCTCCACCCCGAAGAGTGGAATTCAGGCCCACTCTAGGTTTACTTCGCAAGTGACACAGAGGAAACAGACTCGCCTGCAAAATGAGCCAGCTTAAAATGACAATTCCAGCACAGCCAGAGTCAAAGCACCAATGCACAAGTCTGGCACATGTGTTGTGAGTCACAACCAAAAACCCGAAAGTGAGTCCCCACCAAATCAAACACCATTGGCCAACACAAAACAACAAGGAAAATGCACCGGAGAGACAGCGGAAGCAAAAACCAGGTTTGCGTTTGGACCTTCGTTTGAATCGGTGTCTACGTTTAGCAATCCATCTGGCAGCAACAAATTTCCTAGCGCTGCGTTTTTCCTTGAAATTCCACCAGCTCCACAACACGCAACACACAAAGAAAGCGAGCTTGTAGCTTCTGTTTTCCCTGAGTGCGCACAGCGCCACCTGTCCACTTTGGGACACGAAAAGAAATAGAAATTCCGCAAACAAGGCAAATTGCTCCTTGAGGATTTCAGTCCAGCATGCAGTTACAACTATCACGCTGTTGTTCAGCATCTCATTGAAACCATACTGCCTGAAAAAGTCACTAAACTTCGCAGAAGCACCAACGGTCCAAAGAAACCGTCCAAGCTCCAAACAAAGGTTGATGACAATGAAGTACAAATTGAAAAGCCATTTCATGGCGAATTGCACGGCATTTGAATTGAACGCAACATTGCTCACAGCTAATGCAATGGTCATCACCTTGCACACTTCGCTGACGATTCCACAGTTCGTCACCCGCTCTATCCGCGCTCTCGATGAGCTGGAGGCAGTGCTGGTAGAGCTGCCCTACTTGAGAGTGTTAGGTTTCTGTAGCAACCTGGCACGGGGTTAAGCTACATAGCAGATCCCCTCCATCAGGAGGTGCCATGGCATCCGCAGGAGCGACGCGAAACACCGGGGCAGCCAAGCAATATGGCAGGTGTTAAGACCAAGAGAAGGTCAGCAAACGCACAAAGCAGCGCCTGCCACCGCAAGACAAAGAACGAAGTACTGCCACGCGGCCAGGGTGCAGGAATGGCCAAGTTTCACCGTGCAAAAGCACAAGGACCAGACACAATGGAATGATCCAAAGGGGTTCAGGGGTCAGACCAGCAGTCTGGCAGAAGGTTCCTCCTCCCCGCGCTGCCCTACTTGAGAGTTGGTTTGGAGCTAGAAATCTTGGAGGCACTTCTGTTATGACTGTCCCATATTGATCGGGTTTACTTCTCAACTGAAGAAATTCTAAAAATGAAAAACACATGGAAGCATAGCAGATAGCAGATCCTTTGCATGTGGCAGTGAGGATGCGCTTGCTGCGGCCTGTTATGGACTCCAAATGATGTGCCTTGGCGTGAAGTGTCAACTCTTCTTGGGCCAAGTTTTGTATCACAGGTCATGGTGGATCGCGACTTTCCTGTGACATGCTAGCCATATCTAGCCATCTGGGAAGAGCCGTGTCGCTGAATGTCCAACTGAGGTTCGCATATTTCCTGATGTTACTCGCGATGCTCTTCGAGACTGGGATACTGGGCTCCAAGTTGCGCTTGGGATGTCGTTTGTTGATCTTCCCTTGGTGGATTCCATTGGGTTCCACCAAAATTGTATTGTGGTTAAATAAATTTATATCACTGTATTTTTGTTACTTATTTAAAAGTATGCATGTATTTTTATTGAGTGTTTAATTTTTAGTTTATCTAACTGTAAGTTTGTGGTTAAGACTATAAATGAAATTTATCTGGTGGCTGAAACTTAATGTATTTTTTCCCTCCTGCCTGAAGTAACGATGTCGTTGCGGCAGAGCTGCAGCTAAATTCGGACACCTAGTCCAGGCCAATAAACTTGCCAAACTCATGATCTCTCATCTGTGCACAAATCTTGGAAAATGAGAGTGGCAGGTCAGGCCGTGTGCCGTACTCCGTACCAGCACTATCTGTACAAAATTCATGGTCAAAACTGTGGGCTATGGCTTTGCAAAAGCCAGGAGGGTATTCTTTCAGTGGAGCCGTTCTGAAATGACCCTTACTGTCTTTTCCAGTCGTTGCCCCGTACACAAGTTGTTTGCAGAGCATACCCGCGTGAAGATTCCTTTCAAGCGAGTGCAATCGCAAAACCATCAGTGTTGTGGGTTTGGGGCTGGGGGCGCCAAAAAGCCCTTGCGAGAGATGCACAAGTCTTATGTCCGGAAGTTGTAAAAGCATTCTGACAACTGGCAGTCGCCAGATACTTACGGTCTGCTCGTCTTCTGGATCTTTGGGGTGCTCCAAAATACCTGAGCCACTATGCATGGCTAAGGCCAGCATACATTCCAGTGAGAAACCAAGCAGCAACGTTCCTATTGTGACTTGATGAAGTTCCCCCATTCGCAGCTCATTGAGACCCCAAGGCGATTCTGGTGTCCTCACAACCCGTGGACCATTGTGTCCCTCCAGCTGAACGGCACGGACACGGCTCCATGTGTTACATGGTGGACCAGCTAAAAACCCCGCAGCATGGCCCATGCGAATGTAGTGTAACCACATTGCACGTGTGTCTTCACGCGAGATATCTCCATGAATAGGGTCAATAATGATGTCGATGGACACAGTCAGAATCATACATCCTTCTGTCTGCTGAGAGAGCAAATCAAGATACCATTCCACATCTCCTCGGCGCCTTCTGCCCGCGAATGCATGCAACAGCACTTTTTGTCAGGTCAATGATTGTGGGAGAGGCTGTAAACCTTGCTAGCTGGTTGGTGGCGCAGTTGCCAGATCAGCGCACCAATTCTCCCAGTCTTGAAGGTCAGCCTGTTTGCGGTGAACCACAGCTGCCTTCTTGTCGGTAAGAAATTCCCAGGAACTGGCTTGTGCCATTGCTCGAATGCATTGCAAAACCTCGGCATGTGACCATCCCAAAACATCAGCATCTGCTTGAGTGAATTGACTGCAAAAGGCTTCCAGTGTCAGCTGACATTGCGTCCAACTGATTGGATAGGCGCCAATGAAATGTCGGATAGAGTCATAAAGCACCACTTCCTGATCACATTCAACGAGATGCATATAAATCGCTTCGAGGAATGGGATGTCGAAGGCATCCCAGGCACGAGGCACAGGGGTTTGCAGCTTCGGTCCTTGTGCTTGAAGCAGGGGGAGCGCACCGTCCTGGATTTCAACAAGCTCTCGATCAGCGGTAGAACCAATGCCGGGAGCAGGTTGACAATGCAGTTTGCGGTTTCGAAGCTCCGTCCTGCATCGTTCAGTGTTTCGCAGGTGGGCCAGAACTTTCGAGTGCGTATGGTATTCTTTCAAACAATGTGGACAATGCGTTCCATCGAAAAGGTATCTCTCTTTTGCAAAGATTCCATGTGTGCGACACATGTGGACACTTTCCCCGGCAAATGATGCAAAATTTCTCTTGCACTGCATACATCCGAAACAGCGTTCAACTGCAGGTGTGGCAGACTTGTCATGGTCAGGGAGGTTGTCAATCCAACCTTCTTGCATCAGGAGACGACCAATTCGTGAATGCAAATCAATGGCATAAAATTCCTTCTTTCTTTGTAGGCACGCATGTTGGATACCACGTCTGATTAATTTTTTCCAATACACACCATGATGCACAAGGATATCCCTCCATTGCATGAAATGTTGGGCTGGGTCAGCCAAGCGTGCAGAGTCACCAACCTGGTGCCATAGCCATTGCAAATCATCTCTGACTAGGTCCAACCAGGCTGTGTCTTCTTGGAGTAACCCCCAATGTGCATGAGATCTACAGTTGTGCAAGGTACCAAAATATCTTAATCTTGCTCTACGAAGGAGTTCTGTTGGATCAGGCATATTTGTCTGTACAAGGATATCCAAGTCAGAGAGGTGCGCATCATGAGGAGCGCCCAACAGCCTTTTGTACAACCTCATCACTCCATTGTGGATTTGCAAGCGGCTTTGGACCGTTGGAAACGTCCAGCTTTCAAATCCGTAGAGCAGCTTGCTCATGATGAGTGTGTTGAAGATATCACAGCGTACTTGCCAACTGAGGTTTTTGTTCCGATAAATCAATCGTTTGTGTTGCTGGAAGGCTTGATGCGCGATGGCAAAACGTCTTTTGATTTCTTGCTTGTTAACATCTCTGTGATGAATCAATCCACCTAGATGGAGATATCTTGGAACCACAGATACTGCGTACGTTTGCCGTTCACACACAACCGTCAATCCTCCATGGCCACTGTAGTACTGTCTGCGGTAGTGACGTGACTGTGCACCTTTGAACGCAAACATGACCTCGGTCTTTCCACGGCGGAGATTTGGTTCCATTTGAAAATCCAAACACTCATCCAATAGCAGACTGATGGCCGTCTGTGTTTTGGAGACGAGTGCAGCATTACTTGGGGCACAGATCAACATACTCAAATCATCCATCCAGGTCGGTCCTAGAAGAGGGATCCTGGGCTGTGTCTGATCGCAACAGTGGACATATGGCTGTGGCAGGTCAATGTCCGGGATCGATTCCAAAATCCCATTCAAGACTAACTTGACCTCCAATTTTTTGAGCATTTTGGCCCAGAGCAGGCCAAAAACCACGTCCGCGAAGCTGTCTCCCGGACGGGAGCCAATCTCCGTCCTGACCATATCTGTCTGTTGGCCCAATTGGAACCACGTATCTCTGTGAAAAGCTTGGAGCATTCTCTGCACATGCTCAGGGGCTTGTGCCTCTGCAATGGCTGATGGCTCTTGTAGTAGCCGGTGCAGATCATGCATTTCATTCGAATCCAGTCCCAGGCGGGCGCACATCAATCCGATGCCATGGTCCGACAGTGTGCCGCCAACTGCAAGTGGTCGGAGGGTTCGGTAGAATGCTTCGGTTAAATCAAGAAAAACAATAGCAGTAGGCATCGCCTCTCGACTCTTCCATCTGAGGAATGCTCTGGTCATGTGGAGCGGGATGGAAACCGGCATCTTGAGCTTGCCGCCGAGCTGTTGCCTCTGCATGTAGGTTTCATAAAGGTGGTGAGATTTTTGCCGCAATGCACGATGGATTGTCTTCCCCACGTGGCTGGAGATCAGTAGGGAACGGTGCGTGTGGCAGTCTTTGACATCACCACGATTTTTCCATGCTATGGCCATCTTTCCTCCTTTATGCTCTATAGCTTCTTGACCGTGGATGGCTGCTTTCAGAAGAATCGGGTAGCACAGTCTGGCAAGCTGTACCGGACAGTAATGGCAAATCTCAGGAGGCACCTCATCTAAGCCAACTGCTTTGCCAACTTGGACTCTTCGAAAAGCAACTTCCAGGTCGCACAGGGTTGGCATATCTTGGATTCGCAGTTCAAATGTCTCAGTCTGCAAGAACTGCTCGAGTCCTCGAAGCCAATGTTGCCTGTACTCTTCTTGCTGCATTCTTTGACCCCCCTCCATCTGTTGAAAAAAGCTGATCCACCTATCCTGAGCCTCAACAGGGGTCATGCACAGGCTGCCGTCTTCTTTTTTGACAATTGGAAGGCAAGCTTTTTTGCATTTTTTGGGGTTGGTCGATCCGATGAACGGTTTCATGACATGCAGAAGTTTGCCTGCAGAAGCATTGTGGCCAGCATCAACGATTGCGGTCTGCAGCTGCTCACTCTTAAGTTTCTGCAATTTGCGTTTAAGCTGTCGAGTGCATTGCCTGTACTGGCACGTGATTCGGAGAATCTGGCAAAGCATGGATTGACAGTGCTGTTGGGCTTGCACATGTTCTGTTGTAGACATCTTTCTTGCCCACTGCTTGAAAACGCTACAGAGTAAGTCAAACTGAGCTTGTTTGTGTGCGGCTTTCAGCCTCTTTTTAAGACCAAGCTTTTCTGCACGCAGGGCCCAGGTAGCATCATCGATGAACACTTTCTTGGGCTTTGTCCGGTCAATGGGGCAGGCACGTTGAAGTTGTTCATGCACCGTTACATTCAAGGCGCGAACTTGTGTTTCAATGTCGCATGACCAAGGCTGGACAACTGCAGAGCTCAAATCAATTAGGCTTTTGTTTGTCTGGATTTTACTGCGGTCATGATGAGTTGTCGTATTCTGGTGCCGACAACCAACATGTTCATCTTGCCAGTCTAATTGCAAACCTGTCGCAATGTGATCGTGATGTGCATTGCCTGTGTCCAATGTAGGCACAGTGCATGACCACGTGCAGCGTGCAAGCAATGACTGTGGGATGGCAACATAATCAATTCTGTGTTCTTGTAGCCCATCCGGTGAGATCCAAGTACTTTGTGAGCCTGCGTGAACAGCACTTGTGCATGGCAGACAGAGCTCAAGGTCCGTGAGAAACTCCAAGAAAAACGCAGTGTTGCTTGATACCTTGTCGTCATGTTCGAAAATCATGGGCAGGCTTGTCGGTCCAGTCTTTGCATTGGCATCTAGCATGACATAGTTCGGCAAATGCTGGCACATGCACGAAACTAAGTGGCGCGTTTCTTCCCACCAATTCTGGCGTTCAGTAAGAGGCCTGCCACTCTGCGGTCCATGCAAAACTGTGAAAAAGCAATTCAGAAAAGGGCAAGAAACACGCAGAATGAGCCTGCGAGGATCATTATGTAGAAGTTGAACATCCGAGCGTTTGATGCAGCTGTTGGGTTTCTTCTGTTTCAGGATTGGTTGCGTCAACGAAATCCAGATTTCAACTCCAAGTGCTCCATTGCTCGCACCGCTGGAAATCCTCAATATGCCATCAACTGTACTGAGCCCCGGTAGACTCCGGGCTTCTTGTAGGCCAAGGACATGGATTGCATGAGCTTGCATCTGTTGTCTCAAATAGCTCAACTTTCCACTGAAACCATCTGGAGCTAAGAACAATGAACCTACATTTAAGGAGGCAATGCTCAAGCTAAGGTCACCTGGTTTCTGCGAGAGAGCGGCTTTTGGCAGTGTGGATGTGGGTGCATCAGGCTGCGGCAAGTGAGGCGGACAAACATCGAAACCGTGCTTTGTGATGTTCGGGAGACCGGCATTGTGATCCACGAGCATCCAAAGAAACGGCAGAATTGGCGCAAACTCAGGTAGGTTCAGGCTTTGTCGGTGTAGATGATGTCCCGTACTGGCCTCACTTTTTGCAAGATGGTCGGCAAGTTCATTCCATATATCACCAGCATGTCCTCTAACATGGGAGACCTCAAGATCACCAGGCTTCATGCCTGCCTCGAGCGCTTGAAAGATACCACGAAGGGCAGTGAGTGTTTGATGGGCTTCTGCAAAACCTGCTCGACCAGTCGCTTGATCTGCCGTGGTATTTGAGTCAGTTCGAAAGATGGTGGGTACTGTGGAGTTCAACGCTAATCTCCACAGTCCCGCGAAGATCAGGGCTTCGCGTTCTGCAAATTCAGCTCCTATTTGATCTGTCCCTGTGTACGCGTTGTTGTAACTCTCGTACATGACTTGTTGGGCTTGCCATCCCAGAAATGCAAGTTGGCCTGGTCTGTCATGCTTGGAATAGATTTCGCCTAGGACAACGAAAGACCATGCATCCGGTTGATCCTTTTCGGCTACCAGCAACGGAGGTTTCCTTCTGTTGGCAGATTTGGATGATCCATCCGTATAAATAATCAGCCTGTCAAAGTCTGTGGGATCAAAAGATTGTCCCTCAAGGTCAATGACTTGTCGAAGCCCCTCCAATACAAACTCAGGCGCATCCAGGTGATAAACCCATGGACATAGAACGTCAGTTGCAGAGTGAAAAAATGATTCAATGGATTCCCAGTCAACTCCCAATGACATGCATGCTGTAGGTCGATTACACTTTACCTGTTGCAAATCAAACATTGGGCCTGGCGTGTGCACCGGCTGCTGTGCTGGCCATGGTGTGGCGATTCGAGCTGAATTGGGAAGTTCTTCTAATTCAGGCGTGTTATTGTGAAAAGAGATCAAATGGAGCCCCTCACGTACAATCTTGGTTTCAGTAATGACCGCACGAATGAAGCCGCAGGAATGTAAGAACCGCATGTGACTCAGTTCATCCATGGGCTTGGACTCGGAATGCAGGATCAATTCACCGGCTGCAAGGTCAGATGACAAGCAGTAAACATAATGGTTCGCAACCGCAGTCCAATTGATGGGTACCGTGATGAACTTACCTGGCAGACCTGAACTGTATGCGTGTCTCTGATGGCCAATTTTCAGGAGTTCTTGTTCGATCTCTTGTTCTGTGGCCGCTTCTTCCAATAGGAGCTCAGTTGGCAATTCTCTGTGGAAGTCCAAATGTACGAGGTGATAAGGCAAACACGTGATTGACTTTGGGATCAAATCATCCAAGGAAATGATTGTCTGATGGGTGCCAAGCTGTAAAAATGAGGTTGCTTCTGATGCCGGCGCTGGCTCTCTCACAACAGGCATTGGCACAACACGTCGATGGATCTGGAGGGTGATTGCATGGCCAGATCTTCCCGGCCAGGGTCTTCCTGTATGAATTTCATGTCCATCAATCCATACCTGGCAGGGAACATTCGGATCCAATTGACCATGAACAAGGGCATATCCACAATTGGAAACAACATGTTCGATGTGGATGTGTTCATGCGTTGTGATCACAAGTCGCATCATGTGTTGTGATCTTCGGCCGATGAAATTGTCGAAAATAATGATCAAACTGGAGACCCAGTCTTCACGTGGGCTCTGGATGAGGATGATGTGCCCTGCGATTCCCTCTTCAAGGTTCGGCGGTAAAACAACATGGAATTCATGAACTGCCTGACGGTCAATCTGATCATTCCATGTCTCCTTGATCTGAGCTTCCCAGTCTGTGAATCGATTGGTGATTCGAATGGGTCTGCTCGCAAGGCAGCGTGGGTACCATATTCTGTGGTCAACAAACCATGTTATAAACGCAGCTGATGGCTGCATACCTTCCCACGCAACGGCTGCACGTGTCCAGATTTCATGCAAGTCCTGGACGAATTCACTCATTTCATGCAAGCCCGGTGTGAAAGCAATGGCATCAGGGTTAAACTGAAAGGTCGGACAGGCTGGCTCCGAGGATGGTCTGGGAGATGGTGCTGCCTGCTCTTGACTCACAGATGGCCCAGGCTGTTGCATAAGGACAATTTCATCAAAATAACTAGTGGCTTCAGCAGGTGCGATTGGCAGTTGATGTCGGGACGCTTCAATGTCAATTCGAATGCTGAATCCCGTGGTGACTTCAGTGGCAAGCACGAGATGCACCGGTTCTTGGTGGTGATAGGCCCGGCAACGTCGGCCTTCGCATCTACGTTGTATTCCCAGGGTCTCAATCACATCATGTAATCTGAGGAACTGTGGCGTGGAAAAAGCGCCTTGAATGAGTGTTCCCTGCCTTGCGTTTGATCTAGATGGATCAATGATCATGGCCGTGAGGACACCCGCAACGCTTCCCCTTGGTCGGTTCTGTTCCAGGAGGATATGACATGTATATCCATGATGTCGGTATTGCGGTGGTCTTGGTTTGACTACATGAATGGAAAATGGCACATTGGGATCTAACAGATCCCTCCACAGGTACCTGAATTCTTCAATCCATGTGACTGCAAACTGATCAAGGCGCAAAGGGCGTGATTGGAGGCAGCTTCTATGATGAACATGATCCACATACCACGTCTGTACATAAATGTACGAATCACCATCAAGAACCTCGTTGACTGCATGTTCCGAAAACAAGGAACCCAACTCAAAAAGCCATTGCTCTGTGCCATCATGGAGCGGTCGTGGCCGTCTGTGTAACCTTGTTGTCGGATGTTGGGATGTCATAGGGACATCGATGTCCTCTTGATGATCGGATCCTTTGCAAGTCATTGGTGAGAGGCCAACAGGGTCATGGGTCATGACAACTCTTGACAAGCTAGGCTCAACATTGGTGCTTGTGGCAATCTGAAAGAGGCTGGTGCTTTCTTCGTCATCTTCCGCTGTACATTGGGTTTCCTGTACAATGGTGACTTGAAGACTCATGCCCCAATGCGTGTGGAATCTTTGATCAACATGATGCAAGGCTGGTCTATCCCACAATATACGATTCTGCATAAATGAAGCGAAAAGTGGCACAGCTTGCGCAACCTGTGACTGTGTGCATTCTCTTGGCAGCACTGTCGCAAAACGTATGAGAACATTAGGCGGTGCATCACCTTGAAATTCCATCGAAAGCAGTGCAGAAGACCCATCACTTGGTCTTTGTGTGAGTATGACGTGGGCGATGTGGTCCTCAACATCGGCACGCGGTGGAGTTGGCTGAACCAAGTCCAGTAACGTGGCAATATCAGGGAGGAGCTGATGCCTCCATGCATGCAAAATGTCTGCTTTCCACTCTGATGGGTCGTTGCCTAAAGTAATCAATTTGGGCTCTTGGCAGAGTCTTCGGTTTTCGTGGTCAAGAAGCCATGTAATGACTGAAAACTCAAGCTCTGGCGGATCAATCTGAATGGCAAGCGCTTGTGTCTCGCAGGCATGAGCATATCGTTGTACGATCCTTTGCAAGTCGATGAACCAATCTTCTGGAATTGAACTCGAACTGCTGGAGTTACTACCAAGATGAGTCATGGAACTTAAGTGCATGGAGGATGTTGCGTCCTCTAGATTGTTGTCACTCAGTTCGACAGCTTGACGTGACTGGTCCTGTCCATTCATGATGGCTGCTGCAATTTGTCCTGCAGCTGGTTGGTCATATAAATCAAAAGCTTCATGAAAGACTCTTAAGGCATGAGCAATATCCCAAGCTGGCTCTGGTGGTGGAGGAAGGATTATTCGAAAATATGCTCCCTGCTCAATTCTGCGAGGACCTTGGTCTTGCTGAAGCCAAATTTCGTGGTTGTGAAAGACAATACAATCCTGTTGGTGCCAATCACAATAGCCTGCAGTGTGAGTCAGGGCCAGGACATGTCTTCTCACAAGGGTTGGGATGACTCTGTGTACTTGTCGACTGACCGGTGGAGCTCTTGGCATGGTGCTACCTCTGTGGGGTTGATGCATCTCAATGTCAATCAAAACCAGCCTTTCCGTGGATCCAGCGGGAATGTCACCAACATGTTGAACAATGATGGATTCTTCCCAGTCTGTTTGATCAACTGGATTGATTTGCAAATGGTGAAAATTGACGAGATCATCAGCCGGCAACTGCAGTAAGCGACTAACGTCAAGGAGCACATGATCAATGGTATCCCAACGAATACGGCCATGACTTTGCTGGTGCCCCAATCGATGAATTTGCACTCCAGTGCGAATGTTGTCAAATGACACATTACTTTGTGATTGTCTTTCTGGATCATCATCTTGTTCGAAGGCACTATCATTCTGTTCATATTCTTGACAAGAATGGTTCACTTCAACCGTGGCGTGTGCGGTGTCAGTTGATCCCGATGCTCTACTGGCAACACCCACAACGAAGGAATCTCCATCTTGCATCAAATGAACAGGTTCCATAGAAAAAGGAATTTGGATTCTTCCGTGACGAATGGTACATTGATAAATTTGGCATCCATGAAGGTACTCCGCATTTTGTACAATCTGATGTCCACTGGTCTGCTCTGCCAATGATGTTGCAACTGCATAAGAGGCTCGTGCAGCTCGATCATCTCTTTGCAAGATAGTTACGAGACCAGCTCTTCTTGGTGCTTGGATCCCCTGTGAAACGATCAAGTCAAATAAAAACTCATGGCTGGCAGACGTTCGTGGTGGGTTTGGGTGAACAATGTCAAAGATGACTTGCTCCAAAGGTAAAATGCGATCCCTCCAGGCATCAATGATATCCTGATACCAAAGTCTCCAATGTCCATTGATCTCAATCACGCGATACTGGAAACACTGAGGCGCATGGATATGATGCACAAACCAAGATCTGAGGAAGATGCTTTCCTGGATACGTGGCCCAGTCACGACCCCTTCTTCTTGCATCGCATCAAAGAGGTTTTGAATTGATTGGGGTGCTTCATGGAGAAAATGGTTCGCATCTTCCGGATCTTCGATCGGTTCTTCATGCTCCTGAGTCTGTTCGGTGGCCCATGTTGAAGGGACATTGTGATGTGCATCAGCGATCCTCGCATCAATGTGCAGAGGCTTGTTCTCGATCTCTGCTGGACTCGGCTTGCGAGGTCTTCTTGACCAAGGTTTGTGAGTCCAGGTCGGTAGATCGGTCAAACTCATGGAACAGGAATGCATGAGTAGTTCATCCTCAACACCAAAGTAAATCACTACATTTGGATCGAAGCTGAGTTTACAGTGGCTCTTGTTGGATTTGGTTTCTGTTTGGGAAGTGATGGATTGATAATCAAAACTCTTCTCACATTTGAGTCGACTTTGTTCGAACGAATTGGGACCAGCACCACAGGTGTCATCCACATGTTCAATAGGCTCATGTTTGGAATTGCCATGAATTTGATCACAATCTAATAACTGTGCCTGTTCAAAATTGAAAGGATCAAATCGAAGGCGGTTCACCTGTGTTTCAAAGTGATCACACAGTACATTCCAGCTCAAAACCCATGCTTCATGCACTGCTTCAAAGGGATTCTGATATTTCGGGTTGGTTTGGATCGAGTGCTGCCACGGCAAAAAACGATCGTAATCAAAATTGGTAAGCTGGGCTGTGCATGCTGCACGAGACATCGGCCATTGCGACATCACGTAGGCATCAGCACTTTCCGCTTGTTGACTGGCGTCATGCAGGCTATTGCTATGAACTAGACCGGCACCGCCGGCAATCACTGTTTCGGTGCAGCTGATTGCAAAGATTCCGAGCCACCCCCACCTCCGAAAGGTTCTAATGACCTCATTCTTTTCTTTGTGCCCGGATCGAGGCTGTCGTCTGCCATCTCCAAATTGGTCTCTGTCGGGCCAGCTGTTGTGACTTCCACTCCGATTGAAGCCGCACAGCTCTGGAGAATAGACTGTAGCTGCTGTTGGACACTTTCTGCCTCCTGATCTACATCGATCGCAGTATCTTCGGTTTCTGCACTGATTGGTGTGATCGGCGGCATCGATGCTAGGGTGGCCGATGTGGCTTTGGTTGACAACGACTGGATGGCACTCCGTGCATGTTCGATGTCTGACCTGGCCTTCGTAGCCACTTCTTGGAAGGTGGCTTGTTGCTGTCGATATTCGTGGAGTTGATTCTCCCACGTTTTGGCTGCATTGGCAATGTGTTTGGTCCATCTGAGCCTGTGATCTCTTTTGGCTTCCAGCGCCTCTGTGAGCGTCTTCTGGGCCTTTCCTAAGGCTTTCGTGGCTGAATGGAGATTTTTGGTAGTGGCCTTGGAGTTCTCTTTCTCCAATTTCTCTATGTCCTTCTCCATCTTGTCGATCAGCTCCTTGGTGTCCTCCGGCGTGTTGGCACTGTCTGGATAAGCGGCACGTAGGGCTTGTACAACTTCTCTTTTCTGGGCAACAGCATCGATAGCTTGTTGGGAGGAAAGAGAGGGCCCCTGCGGCATCAGTGGGTTCACAGCCGAATCCGTGGTGGGCCAAGGTGGCATTTCTGTGGCAAGGGGCGCAAAGGGCGAATTTGCAATCGCACCTCCACCTGTGCCTTTGCTTTTCCCTTCGCTGAGGTTCTTGGATTTTTTCTTCCCCTTCCCCTTGTTGTGTTTGGTCTGGGCAATGGGCTTTGCACTGTGTGAGCTTCGAGAGCTGTGCGTACTTGCTCTTGAGGCTGATCTTGAATGCTGATTCCATTCCCAGTTCTGTTGATGGTCGTCCCATGACCGGGACCATTCTTCCCAGGCATTGGCCTCGTTCCTTTGCGAGGTCTGCTTGGGCTGTGTACTGTGTCGTTCCCCATTGGTCCAGTGACCATGACAGATGACGCAATGGATGGCAGTCTTCTTGTTTATTCGATGGCACTGGTTGCAACGCCAGGGCCACAGCTCCTCCATCTTGGCGACTTGCCGGAGGATGCGTTTGATCAGATTCAAGTCCTTTGAGTGATGTCTGGCCAACGTATGAGCTATCCTTGTCAAAGCTGCGGAGCGTAGAATGATGTGCCCTTTGCAATGCAAGAACCAGGCTCTGCGAGCGGCAGCCCGCTGTTTGCGCTGGCGTCGGCGCAATGTTCCACTCAACGGCGGAATCGTGAAGAATGTCAAATGCGATGATCACAAGTAAAAATACCAGGAGAAATGAACACATAAATGAGTCAAATACAAAGTGAGAAACAATGTCACCAGGGCTTGCCAGTTCAGTGATCAAAGTTATCCGCAAAGCAACGTAAATATCAAATGACCTCCTCAAGGTACAGCCAGTCGATATAAATCGAAGCAAATAATCAAATGAATTGAATTGAAATTGGAAAATATCAGTGTATGGCCACTGCAGAACCAGGCAAAATCAAAACAAGGCCACCAGCGCGCAGCAGTTGAGTGGCTTGTAGGTGATGTAACCAAGCAAAAAATTTGACCCAATCGAAAGTAGAGCAAAAAAGATCAGGGAAAATCAACCCAATCAGCCGCAACAATCGTAAGGCGCAAAGTTTTGCAAGACAGGGTTTTGGTTTTGGCTCACCCTTAACCAAGAAGGTCCAGTCCAAAGATGTGGAAGTCCAGGACGTAGGCACCCGCGGACAATACCAGGACGACGATGTCCGCTAAGGTTATGGCTAGCTCCCACAAACGAAAAAAGTTCGAGGGGGAAACTGAGCCGAAACCCTTCTTAATGTATATATATATATATATTATACAATTATATACGCATATATATATAATATATATATATATACACATATATAATTATATATATATATATATATATATTGTATATATTATAAATCATGGATCCAACTGGTTTTTTAATGGGTTTCTCCAGTGATCCAGGATCTTCCTATGCATTTGCTTTGGCTTCGTCGCCTCGTTCCTTCTCCTGCAACGCTACAAGCGCTACAAGGCCTGCGGAGTCTGGAGAAAAGGGCGAGAGAATTTCTATGAAAACCAGCAAATTTCATAGTGATTTTGATGGGATATGATGGGGATACAATGATTCAATTGCACTATCTAAGTATCTAAGCAACAAAGTACTTTTTTCATGTTTTTTCATTCATCAGTGTCTGAAAATGGGGTAGAGCCATGATGTTGATTTTAAGTGGGTAGATGGTCGACCGTGATAAAGCCAAGGGTTTGGGATAGCCGCTATAGCCCATGTTGAGACAAACCAATGTCCGGAGACCACACTGAACTTTCATTTGGAACATCCATGAACAAATTATGCTCTTTTGGACGTTTCTCTTTGGAGTTAATTTACAGGTTGCAAGGCTTCCAATTCATGATGGTGGCATGACTTTGACCCACTAATGCGATGCAACTTGACCATGGCAGATGTCCTCGAATAAAGTGGATGATCGATTCCAGCAATACCAAAGTGGAGCCAAATCTCTCAGTTGGAGCAGCTCAGTTTGCCGATGGCGGGCCAAAAACCGGACCAAATTATTCTGCAAGTCATTATTCATGAGGAGGCACCATGAGATACCCAAACCCTCTTTCCCCAAGAACTTTGTAGCCACTCGCATAGTGAACTGCTGGATTTGGGGTGCTGGCTATGTGAACCCAATTCTCGTTGGATTCACTTCCAATTTTCGAGTTCCAGTTGTCGATGTTCCCATTGCTGATATCCCATTGCTTCACCCGGTGCCAGAATTGATCAGGGAACATCTAGAGGAAGCCCGGTTAGATTAATGGTAAGAACCATTCATGTTGGTACAGCAATGGTAAACCATCCCCACATTTACCATGAATGGGTTCTATAAACCATTAAGATATGGGTGGTTTATTATTGCTTTACTAATATTGCCGTAACATTATTTCCCATGAATTCTCCCTAAAATCCATCCATTGAGTTTGAAGATTCCAAGCCAAGAAGCTTGCACCAGGGCGTTACAGGGGAGAAGGTGGCCATGGACGGAGCACCCTGCTGCGCTCTGTGAGAGCGACTGGCTTCATCTTTGGTTCATCCGACGGAGAAACCAGACCTGCAGAAATGGGGATGGAGAGCATCAGGAACTGAGTTTTAGTATGGGAAATCTCAGCCCTATGATAATCATTTACAATTTATGATCAACATTTTTCAGAGTGACGGCAGCACAGGTGATCGAGTATGATGAGAGTTATGATAGGGATCCCCAGAATGGCAGGAGATACTGCAGTTTTGACCACTTTCACTTGGACTTGCCAAGCAGTACAGTCCTGGTGCGATCTGTGCAGCACGAGCCAGACAAACAAACCTGAAGCATCCCCCTTCGCATGACCTGCGTAGGATTGGTGACGTAAAAAGCATCCAACCCCAAATGAACGATGAACGTAAACCTGTACGACCCTGGAGATGGTTTATGGCCGTCATTAGAGTTATTGCCACGGTTCTGATTAAGAAGCCCAACTGCACCCTTCAAGTAGGGCACTACAATGCCTACCAGTACAGATGTTTATGTATGTTTAATGCAAATGAGGTAAAGCCAATGACAAACCTACCATTTGGGGGGTGGTTTCCTTAACCCATTCATGCTGATTTTGGGGATGGTTACCGGATGGTTTTCTATTGGGTTTACCAGTTTACCACATCATGGTATAACTATAACTGGTTGGTGGTTTGGAACATTTTTTATTTTTCCATATATTGGGAATAATCATCCCAACTGACTAATATTTTTCAGAGGGGTTGAAACCACCAACCAGATAATGTTGGTGAGCTACTGGCCAGCTTGTTCCCATCTTTTTTTGGAGTGGCTCGAGCTGCGCGAATGACAAAGACGCCACCAACTCGGCTGGCCAGCTATCAACAGTGTAGCAGTGAGGAGATGACGACGTGTCTCTGCACTTTGCGAAGAATGCTACTATGGGGGTTTCCATAGTCATGATTTGGGGGTTGCCCCCATTTTAGGAAACCCCCAAATTCCCCGGAGATGTTTGAACTGGTGGAGGTTTGTGACATGGTGTAGTACAATCCCATGTGATTCACAACCTCGATGGGAGTTTCCTGGGGGCCTTTTCCCTTCACGCCCTCAAGATATAATATTACACATATGGTGTACATTATGAAAGCCAGCCGACAGGCACGGCTTAGTTGTTGGTTGTGAACGGGGTCTGGGGGCAGTCCCTGGCAATTGGGGATCAAAAGGTGGAAATGCAATTGATTTCTAAGGGAAATGGGGTGCAGGCGGGAGGCCTTTTCCAGGCCTGGGTCATGTACCAAGTGGCAATTTGGTGACGGTAGGGCTTCGATTCCCCCCTGGTCCGCAGCTTATGGACAACGTCTTGAGCAGCAGTAATGCAAAGCTTTCACAGAGACAAAGGACGTTTAAGTAAATATATTGAAATGTTGAGCAGCAGTAGTAGGTTGGCTAGGGCGCAAAGCTTTCACAACGAACAAGAAGGTTTAAGTAAATATAGGACATGTATGACAGCGATCCCGAATCCAGCCGTCGAAATCTTGGCATTTGCTGAAACGCCTGTACAGCCAAAAATAATATATACCTTAAAAAATATACGGCATGTATTATAGCATGCCCCACACCGGTCTTCGAGACCATTTCTTGCTTCCGTTCGGAATCCTGGCAATTTTTCTGGAATGCATGATTGCTCAACGGGTTGTGCGGCACGTCAGGTTTTAACTTCTGATGGATCATTTTACCTTTGGGTCTGGTCGCGTTGGGGTGAAGGTTGCGGTGTTGGTTCAGAAAGAAAGAGAATAAGCAAAAGACCTCATGCTTGGATTGTTGATGAATTTTATGTTCGCTGGTGGAGGTTGTCGAAGCTCAACAGGTTCTGCTGCACATCGTGCGTGAACTTTTGATGGATGCTATTTTTGGGTTTGGTATAAGCACAAGGCCTCATACTTGAACCTGCGGATGTATTTTACTTGGGTTTGTGTGATGCTTGTGATGTTGTGGGAATTCCCTCTTGGTCTGCAGAAGTCCACCCATGTAGATAGTGGAAGCTCAACAGGTTCCGGGACATTAGAGCATGTAAAGACCGGGACGTAACCTCACAGGCGATAGTGGGAGATGTTAGCTACAGCACATAAGGGGGTGGGATAAGTAAAAGCAACTAATGTAGACATAAATTGGACCATGAAGTTTGGCTGCAGAAGCGAGTTGGACCTTTCGTGTCGCAATGGTTGTTGCAATGTGGATTTTATGTTGGGTTTGGGTGATGGGAATTTCTTGCTGGTTTGCACAAGCTTCACTGGTGGAGGTTGTCGAAGCTCAACAAGTTCGCTTGCAGGTCACGTCTACCACCGCTGCTTCGCACACTCCAGCCCTGCGCGTCTGCTTACGCTGGCTTTCGTTCCCTCCCTCTCAGGTACAATACTTAATGTGCATATAAATAAATATAATATATTGCACACTTTTAGTACATTGCATGCATTTTGCTGAACATGAGGATATATATATATATATATATGCATGCTCATAGCCTTGTAGCATTCATCCAATATAAAATACATCACACATGTGCAGTATCACATGTCTGTATATATATATACACATGCATACACACACACACTCACGTATCTGACAGTATATGTATATGTATACCGATATCTATATCTATATCTATATCTATATCCATATCTATGTATATATATATATATATATGTACATCTATAAATAAATATATACATATATATATATGTAAAATATTCATAATATATTAATATATATATATATAATATACATATATTAATAATATACATATATATATATATGTAAATACACGTGCATAGATTTATACATACTTTGCATATGTGTTGTGTTTATCTTATCTCCTTTAAACCTGAGAAATCACCACTGGTCTGCGCGCTGGTCCTTCACCAAGGCCAGGGCCCTCGCCTTGGCACTTGTGGTGTTGTAGCGAAACATCGCATTTTCTTGGGTCCGTGATGCAGCGATGAACCGAACCGAGAGGGAGGTCCTTGGTGAAGAAAACATGGAAAAATCATGGATTGAGCTGGAAAACGGTGGATCTAGTCATAAAACTGACGGACTTCGTCGTAAAAATTGGGATTTAGCCATCAAACCGGAGGGATTTAGCAATCGAAAGGGAAGGTCCTTGTTGTGGCTTAGTAGACTTCACTGGTCGACGTCAAGATGAAATGTTGGTTAGGATTGGGGGAGCCATCCCTCAACAATAGCTTATTCACCTGATTTGGGATCCACGTATGATAATTTGCCCGTAATGATGGATATTAAGAGGAATCATCCCCAAATCACCCAACATGCCAGGCTGATGAATGTGCTTTGTAAAGTCAAAACGGATCATCAGTACCATGATGTACTAGTTCTGCAACCTGCGTTTGTGCAGGTTACAAGCATCTAGCTGGCATCCATTGATCCGCGATGACTCCAAATGACCTGCCCTTTTGGGCCCTTTAGACTGGACCCATTTTTTCCTTTCACCACATTCCCCCACTCTTGGGAGCTTTTCCTACATTCAGACGTGAGCAGAGAGGCTTCCAAGGGTGCTGGGGTGTGAACTTTTAATCATTTCAGCGGCTTGGGGCATCACGTGAAACATCGCATATATGCCTTGGATGGCCATACCAGCAATATGTAACGGGTAATTAGAATGGCCAATATAAAGAGTCCCAAGAATGGCGGGATGACCATAAACCATATTTGTTTTTTTGACCATGGCACATGGGTCAAGATCTCAGACCACCCGCCATTTTTTGGCGGTACCCAATATCCAGGCCAGGCATGCGGCCATTGTTTTTCAAAGAGTATATATATATATATGTATACATTGAGCCCGCTGTGCGGGTAAGACATTTCCACCCGCAGACGAAGACGAATTCCGAAGACGAATTACGAAGACGAATTCCCCGAAGACGAATTGCCCCCCGAAGACGAATTCCCACCCGAAGACGAAT
>Ga0126342_10003039_pt1 | contig 27231 bp, 20 predicted proteins | sample Cyp1metagenome_FD_92528 | JGI IMG/M metagenome (GOLD analysis project Ga0126342, IMG submission 92528) | Coral microbial communities from Lord Howe Island, Old Settlement Bay, Australia - Cyphastrea 1 metagenome | ecosystem: Host-associated > Invertebrates > Cnidaria > Coral ... | reverse complement strand
GGCGTGGATGGTCGTGGTTGAGGTCCGGCAGAGAACACTGTGGATCGCGGGTCGCAGTTGGACGAGGACGACGAGGACGACGAGGACGACGAGGACGACAAGGACGACAAGGATGACAAGGAGAACGAGGAGGACGAGGAGGAGAGGAGGAGGAGGAGGACGAGGCAGGAGTCAGGAGGAGGCAGGAGGAGGCAACTGACATAAAATCTAACAACCCTCACCTGGCAGGTGGTGAATTACAGAATGCCACGGCTATGGGAAGCTAAATAGCTTGTATAGTTGGATGTGAATCCGTGCAAAAATGGTGTCATGGGTTTACCCCGGACCCATACCCCTATTTGCTTGACTACAAACATGAATGATACAGTAGCAGCTGTGCTTCTTTAGCAACCTCGATTGCACCAGGAAGTGGCACTGCAGGCAGGGCAATCTGTATAAGGGAACCGGGATGCTGTCATTTTGAAAAGTTTTCCTGAAGCTTTCTGCGGCTTCTAACATGTGCGTATCTCCACTCATTGAACAAAAACAGGAGCCTTCTTCTGTATATAATTCCTTTCCCAAAATCCGATTGTTTGGAACTTTGTCTGAAAAAAAAACACAAATTGAGATAATGTAATTAGGTCCCACTATGGCTTCAGACCAATCCATAGGGAAGTTTGTCCGACCATGGAGTACAGATGATGAGTACGGGATATTCCAATTGCTTAATATGTTTTGGGAATCAGGATGGACGAATCCCTTGCAATATCCCTGCCCCAGCTATGTATAAGTTGATTTATAAAGACATCTAACTATATAATAGATGTATGTCTACCACATATATAATTACATATTTTATACATACATACATACATACATGCATACATACATACATACATGCATGCATGCATACATACATACATACAGATATATACATATATATATATACATAAATACATATAGATACATATATATATATACACACATTGTTATTTTTATTATGTATTGTTATTTACATATATATATATATATTCACCGTTAAATATCGTAGTAAAACTGGTGAAGTCAGCAAACTTCAGCTCTCGTTTAGAGGCCCAGCGTTCTCGGGGCACCGAGGTGGTGCAGTCCCCCTACCAGGGCCTGGAAGAGAACCTGAAGCGATGCAAGATGCACGAGGCTGGTGGGATCCGCTGGGGAAATATCAACGATATATCCTATATATATATATCCTATATATGTGATATAACGGTGGGGAAATATCACATGTATAATATGTATATCAATGGGGAATAACTATGTGATATATACATATATATATATAGAATATATATATATGTATATATATATGTATTCATGTTAGCCAGACTATGTCTACATATTTTCGTTAAAACTGTTGATGATATATATATATATATATACATGTTTTCTTACATATTAGGTGATGCACATGATCTTGCAAGCATTGATTATCTATAATGAGTTACTATATGTCTTAACTTGGCAACACCAATTTTGTACAACTATGGCTACAGATCATCTCCAGATCATCTCCAATGGCTTACCTGGCCAAGCTGGATGCCAGGTATGTGTTTACCTTTGGTTGGGGCCAAATTGTTGTTGTTGTTGTTGTTGTTGGTGGTGGTGGTGGTGGTGGTGGTTGGTTGTTGGTTGCTTGGTTGCTTGGTTGGTTCGTTCGTTCCTTGGTTCGTTTGTTTGTTTGTTCGTTTGTTTGTTTGTTTTGTTGTTGTTGTTGTTGTCGTTGTCGTCGTCGTCGTTGTTGTTATTGTTCTTGTTGTTGTTTTCGCATGAAAATAAACTCATGGATTTCATATTTTTTCTCAACCCCCTGCCAGTAAGATTAAACGTGTTAAGGTACCAGAAGAGTCTGGCCAAACGTACCATAAGATAACACTTTTCATGCATCATGTTTCTTTTTGCCACCAAGAGTTTTCATCGCTAGATCATCAAACCATGAAAATGAAAGTGATTGCATCCAAATTTTCTAGGTTCCAGATGTGCTTAGCCATGACAATTTAGTAGTTCAAGGGACAACCACAATTTTGTTTGGGTCTGGGAATCTAAGTCCCGCAGTATTGTTTGAAGAGAAAGACTAGATTGTTTCTTGTCTATTTTGGGGTTTCAACCAATTTCTATAACTTCAACCAATCCAATATGTAATATAAAATAACCTTAAAAGAATAATCCTAAATTAACCTTCATAAACTAATCCGAAAATCACCATAATCCAATATAATTAATACAATGTCATAATCTGATCAAAAATGTTTCTACTGTGGAAGTTGCGAAATCCACCAGTTGATAGGTGCTAAACAAGCTAAACATCCCAGTTTATCCCATGTTTTTATAGGGTTTCAATCTTCCAAGCTGGGCAGGACGAGATGCCCTTTGTGGCCCTGGATGCCTTGACTGCCGCGCAGCCAGAGCCCGCAGAGCGAGGTCGGCGGCGCTGGGAGGGCTGGGACATTGGTGAACAACGGCTTGGGAAAAGCAACAAACATGGGTTTTACAACAAACATGGGTTTTACTTTTACATGGGTTTAAGGAGTTGAAATTCGTTTAAGATGGTTTTGAATAGCATTTAGATATTTAGGATGATTAGGATGGGTTTGAAATGGTTTTAAGATGGTTTTAAGATGTGAATTGTGTTTTGACACTTTGGAAAAACAAATGGACCAAAGATCTTCAAAATCCGGGAGAAGTCCATCCGCAGGAGCCTCCAGCAGTGCCTCCCGCGTCAAGCCCGACCCCGGCCGATCCGCAGCCAAGCGGGACCGGCGGGACGCCGGGGACGGCGACGGCGATGCTACGGAAGGCGAGAAATCCAGGGACCTTTTGTCTATAGAAGAATTGTGCCAGCAGCCACCAACCAACCAACCAATGAAGCAAAGAAGTAAGCAACGAAGCAAGCAAGCAAGCAACCAACCAGCCAACAGAAACAAGAACAAGAGGGGTTTAACATGGTTTAACCCACCAAAAGAAGGGTTTGATGCTGGGGGGCATGGTTTTATATAGTGTATTTATATATGTTTATAGCCATGAATTCTCAGAACATATAGACTAGCAATAGCCATTCATTTTGATTAAAGTGTGATTTAATGTTGTCCAACGATATGCTATGAATTCTTGAATCACCAAACATGTTAAGCCATTTGGGATTGAAATTGCTAAGTGTGCCCATAAATCACCATGGGTTTCCCTCTATACTACTTCCTTAATTTTGAATTCCCCTCCTATATTGCCTTCAAATTAATAGGGCTTCTGGTGGTCCAATTAATATCAGGGGCCAAGGATTACCCATCAACAGTCAGACAAAATACCCATGAATGATGATGAATGGGGGGGGTTATCCAAACAATGGTTGGTCTCAAACAAACACTATGGAAGTTTCCTAAAATGCGGGTACTGGTACCCCCAAGCCATCAATTTGAATGGGAATTTTCATAATAAAATCAGAAAAGCCATCCATTTTGGGGTACCACCATTTGTGGAAATCACCATATTCACATCAGTTTGGGTCCATTTTGATCTGTGGTTTCTTTGTTTCATGTCCATATATACTTGGGATATCTTGGGATTATGCTATTTGACTTCAATGGGCTATATTTTGTTGGCTGAAACCACCAACCGGTTCTGTTGTAATACTTCTGGAGTGCATAGAGAATCCTCCAATGTCCAAATGTTCGATGACTGTGGTAACATTTTTAAAAGCAATCTCCAGAATGGGAATCCTGTTAAACCTGTAAGGTTGATTTTCCGGCCGGAAGTCGCATTTTTTGGAGGCATGCCATGTGAATCACATTGCGAGGTGTATCGATGCAGGTGATCTTCACGGACTTGCATGACTTGACATAGATGCTAGTGGCCTCCAAAACCTACCGTAATTTGATGGTGACCAATGGTGAAGAAGGGGGAGTATCCCGAAATTAGGTGATTTCAAATTTGTGAATCACCCATGGTACAGGATGATACAGGCATGTTTTATGATGAGGGGAACCAAGAACTTGCGTTGAAATCCGGTGATGGCAAGCATAGCACCATTGTAAATTGTATATGTATAATTATATTTATAATCATATATATAGATAGATAGATAGATAGATAGATGGAAGGATAGATGGAAGGATGGATAGATAGATAGATAGATAGGTTGTACAGGATGTTATACAGCTGTATACATGGGTAGTCCCTTTTTGCGTGTGTCAGTGTCTCAATGATGATTGAAATATCTCATGATGCCAGTAGGTGTTTCCGCACTTCTTGCTTGTTCCATGCCATTGCCGTTGCTTCCCTCCCCATGTTTTTTGCCCTGATTATCATGGTTGATGGTGATATCATGTTGGTGATTTATGAAGATTTCCCTCATCTTCCAGTCAGATAAGTAGCCCCAAAAATAACCAGGTAAAGTCACCACGGTTTCCAACTTCTCAGAGGTAACTGGAAGATTAGGCGTTGCTCATCTTCAATCCTCAGGTGTTTGGGAGCGAAAAGAAGGGCCAAGAGTGAAGCAAAAGGAGACTTGGATCCAACGTTTTTTGTGGGTTGATTGATAGTATGTACGTCCTGAAGTATCCTAAAGTAGGTAGAACATGGAATTTTCAATCATATTCCCATGCCCTTCTTGCATGTGAGGATGTTTGGAAATTTCCTCATTCTATCTCCAGTATAGCAGATCGAGATTGGTCAAAGACTAAACCCACAGAACCTCCCAAAGTGGGATCTCAAGAAAAAAAAATAGTAGCACTTACAGGAAGGTGCACCAACAAGAAGCTTGATTTAAACGAACATGAATAGGAATCCCGCAGATTGTGCTTTTCAGGTGTAGGTTTCTGTCAGAACCCCCCCAAAAAAACAATAAACAACCATAGCTAATAGGTGTATATTCTACTGACACCACTGGAAAACAATCATTGGAATGCCTTGCGGATGCCCTCCAGGAGCATGTCAATCCATGTTTATCACAGTTGAGTTGCCTGCATCATGTGTTGGAAGTGGTTCATTCCCAGCTGATTTTACCGAAAAACATGTGGCTACCTGGTCGTAAACTGGATGCACCAGCCCCATTTCGGATTATGTTGGGTGCTTACATCCCATAAATCAGTTCACACATCACACACAGATCTTTGATTTGTTGTTGAAGACACTCGTTTGTGAACGCATTGTGATGTCAATCGAATATTGATGTCATCGAAATTATGGCGGCCTAACAACGACATCAGTATAAATTTAAATAATGCATGAGTTAGCATACGGGGAATCATTCTGAGTTGGGAATTATTGTAGTTTGCCAGGTTGAACTTTGCAGTCAGTGCCTACTGGACTTTCCAACATTAAACCTTTTTGACATGTGTAGAAGACATGTCATTCATCGCAGTATTCGCGAATTCTACCCACTGTGGTGTGCATTCCATGGGCCTTTCAACATGAACCATTTTCGATCCATCAACGAAGAGCCAGGAGAGGATCAAACATGAGCCGGTGACTCCAAAGGACAGATTGGTTTTGGATCGAAAAAACTGGGCACCAGTTGGGACCCACACAATTGAACATGTTTTTAGATGTTTTTAGATAATACACATATGCAATCCATTATGGGGGTGATTTATTTGACCTATGATAAGGCCCTCAGAGACGCGATCGTGGTGGTGTAAGGCTTCTCGTGTGAATCGAATTTAGTCATTTTACGGTGGGGGGTCGATCCCCTCTAGGGGAAACTCTGCTTGTTTTCTTCTCCAATGTTTTTTGAGTTTTGTGTCAGTTCAACGGTAGTCTCTTAATGGAAATTGCTATTGCTACCTGGGAAGGTTTCTGTTTTTGTGGCCGTGACGTTTGGGTTATTGTTTCAAAGTGTTTGTTTGTTGTTCCCAACTGGTGCAGGATTTCGCAACCATCCACAGTATCATTGGGTTTAAAGAAGCACAGACAGCTGGGAGGTGCATGTGGCCATGAAACCACCCATACCCATGGTTTGAAGCCAATATGGATACTGTGCAATATTCTTGGACTGCATAGAAGTTCGATGGTTTTCGTATAATTTGGACATATTTGGGCATGGGTCAAAATTAAATCACCAAAATGGATCCCTTTGTAGGCCCGTTCGTGCACCATGTTGCGTCGCAGAATCATAATATCCGTGGACTATCCTCCTAGATCATCGAAGAACAAGGAAATGCAATATACAACCATCACAAAACCAAATCAAAACACATATCATCATCTGAACAGAACAAAGGAATTAAACAACAATGGTTAAACATTAAAAAAACACTCACAATCAACCATGAAAAAAATGTCAGACAACAGTGACAGTAATAATCCGGACAGCCTGAATCGATAATCAACTATATTTATATAAATAGACATGCATATATACCATGAAATAGTGAATATTGATATTTGCTACTTAAACGGCGCCGCCCCAAGGATTAACAGCCAAGGGGATTTTTCCATGGGTGGCTCAACCACCAACCAGAAAACTTGTGGGGGAACCCAAGGAGCATCATCTACATATTCATCTATGTTTATTTCTTTAAATAGTATGTGTATACATGATAATAATATTAATAATAACAATGTTAAGAATAACAATAATTATTAGTATAGCCATAATCTACAAGATACAACTGGTCTAAAGTCATAGATATTTCCATTTACATCCATCTACCATCACTAATTTCGATTATTTACTAGGCGCCAAGTCAAAATTATGAACCAATATCAATGGATTGGTTGAAAGGGAAAATCTTGAAACCATGGTTTCCCCCAATAAAGATATAGGGTTTTCCTGCCACCGCGCCAGGATCCCCCCCTTCGCCTGGAGGATCCACCCGACGCGCCGGACGCGCCGGACGCGCCGGACGCGCCGGACGCGCCGGACGCGCCGGACGCGGCGGACGTGGTGGACATGGCGCAGGCGCCCAAAGGCGAGGCGCAGGCGGGAATCAAAAGGGGATCTATTGGGTCTTTTTGGGTCTCTAGATATATCAAGGTATCACTCGAAGCAAAGGATTTGTTTAATACTAAACCCCGCCCCCCCAAATAATAAACGCTTCAGGTAGTTTTTATTATTAGGGGGTATTTATTATTAGGGTTCCCCCTAATAGTGAATTTAAAACCCTAATACAAAAAACTAGTTTGTTCTATTTCAAAATCGATCAGAATTCCTTCTAAAATATAATTAACATCTTGCCAAAAAATGGATTTCGAAGTTTCCCCCTAATATTAAATCAAAAACCTTAATATAAAATGCATTTTTGTTCGACCTTAAAAGACGGACCCTAATAAAAAAACACCCCGGGCTGACTAGTCTTTATTATTAGGGGTGAAACTCCGAAATGATAGCTTCATGTTTAAATTGTGTTCTAAAGATTTCTAACGGGAATCAATTAAAAATAAAATTGGCCAACCTCAAATTTTCCAAAATTGGAGACGGACCCTAGTTTTTATTATCTGGGGCAGGTTTAGTAGTAGGGGGAAGGGATTACTTTTGTTGGGACCTAAGAAAATCCAAGATGGATCCAACTGAGTATACAGAAACTCCATGGCTGGCTTGTTGAAAGTGCTCACACGAAGGATACCCACCATCTCTGGTCGGTGGTTATACGAGCTATCCAACCTGCGAATCCCTATCAACAAACCACTATGAGTATGACAGCTGGGTATGAATGTAAATGATTCAGCCTATAAAATGGATGGTTTTAAAATTTCTAGATCCAAAACATGTTCTTTTTTTTGTCGCCGTGCTTCTCCAATGAGTGAGCCATCCCTGCATCGAGCCATCCCCATCTGTTGCCAGGCTAGGTCCAAGATGCCGGTGCGGAAAGCGAAGGGAAGCTGTGCCAAGAGCCTTTTCAAAATGGGTTGGCAACCACCCAAAATGGAGCAACATGAGATATCAACCTGCAACAATGCCTTCAAAAATGGGGGATCTTCTAAATGAACATATGAGTTGCCTTCTATTTCCCTGTATGTTCTTAGTCTTGGTCTGTGAAACATCACTTTTGAGTGTTCTAAAGTGGTGAACCACAGCTACTAAGGAAAAACTAAGGAGTCATATGGTAGCTTTCTGGCCAGGGACTTTCTCTTCCACGACCGATGTCACACGTCAGGAAGGATTCGGAGAAGACCGCCGCGTCCCGACGGGTCGAGGAGAACTTCGACCGACTGCTGGCGGAGGAACGCTCCAAGCACCACCCCTGCGATCTGGAGGGAGGCAAGATCCGTTGGGAGCTGGGAGAGCGACCTCTGACCTCAACATGTCTATATAGTTCTCTATACATACATACATACATACATACATACATACATACATATATAATATATATATACAATGTTATGATTATATTATGTAATTATGTGTTATTATGTTTCTGATGGTTGCGATGTGTTGGGATTGGGGAGCCCAGAGATTATTTGATGCTTAGGGTTGAGTCGGATGGCCTCTATGATGTATAGAGAGAGGCAGAGGGAGAACAATGGAGAGGGAGGGAAAGGGAGAGGGTGATATTAATTGAGATTGAATGAGATTGAGAGGGGAAGAGATCACTATATACCCTCTGGTAAACTAACATAACTATGGAAAATCACCATTTTTCATGGGAAAACTCACTATAAATGGTCATTTTCAATAGCTATTTTGACATAACCAGAGGGTAGATATACAGGTACTTACATTCGATGGATGAAAACAATGATCCAATAGACAAAGGTTGTGGAACTTGCAGGACAAATACTACCTGGAAATAACATGAAATACCCTCTGGTAAACTAACATAGCTATGGAAAGATCCACCATTTTCAATGGGAAAATCCACTATAAATCACCATTTTCAATAGCTATGTTAAACTACCAGAGGGTAAGGTTCATGATCTCCAGTCTTAATTCTCTATCCAACTCGATCGGCTGACCAACAATTGAAGGTGGATGATGGTTCCAAATCATTGACCCCCGATTTTTTCGTGGACTGACCAAATGTGGTTTGATGAGTACTCTATGTTTGAGCTATTGTCAAGTACAATATGAACATCTGAAAAAGATGAACACATGATAACTACGAGAGAGCCCCAAACGTAGATGTTTTACCTATTAGTAGAAAATCAGAGCTTACATCCCTGTTCTATCTGTGAATATCTGAAAAACTATTGGTGTTCATCCAAGTTCACAGATCCAAATGTAGATAGATTAGATAGGTCCACCACTCGGACGCCCAGCCGGCTCACTCTGAGGCCAGCCGGTGTCAGATCACTGCTGCCTTTGACGCTTAACACGGCAGGGATGGATTTTTTTTTGCCGGCCCCAAATCCAATGGTTTAAGTCATGATCTTCCCGGATAGGCGGCACGTTGCAGGGGTGAGTCGTCATGATAAAAATCATGATAGCTGCAAATGAAGTGTGGAGCATTACTCTGTAATCATGATCATCAAAGATCATCAAACTGCATTTTAGATCATTTTAGATCATGTTTGTATGTTTTGATATTGTTTATAGATGAAGAGCTGCGAGTCTTGGACCTCGAATGATTGCAAAGTAAGAGCATTCACAGGGATGGTATCGTTCCTTTCACAGAGATGCTGCTTTGATAATATGCTGGGCGTGGAATGAGTGAAATCAAATTAGGCGGAAACAGATGCCCAGCACCTCTACACCGATCGATCGCTATCCACTCCTCTACTTGTGCCTTTCGGCCATTGACTTCGTAGGAATTGCACGCAACCTATGGCTTCGTACAGTTGATGATCTTCCCAGCCCGATAATCTTCCCAGATCTTCCCAGCCGCTTCAGGGGACACGGCTCTAACCCAGGTGGAAAAACCGTGGCGAATTTGAAACCCGCACTGGAGCTGAGTGTTTGCAAGGCACATTACCGATCCTTGGCGCACTTCGATGGCCTTGGGAGACCCTATACCAGGTAGTGTCTTGATGGCCACCCCATGTTCACCGGAGCAAGTGAGACACAGCTTAGCCTCAAGTGAGATTCCAATGTTTATATACGTATATATATAATATGTTCAATTATGTTTATACTAGTATTCCTCAAGGATCATAGTGGTCATGACATAAATTATACATGGCCACTGCGCGTCTTGCCCAGGCATGTTCCAATCTGAGGAGAGATTCTTGGTCTCTTGGCGAAGCGGAGGCAGGCGTCGATTTTGCTGAAAATGATTGGTGAAATCCAAAAACATGACCATGACTGAGGAATCTACGTGTTTTTCGTTTAATGGTGCCGTTGGCGCAACTCCAAAAGAGGAATGAATAGGAATATCGATGGTCTTTGTACAGGTCAGACTGGAGCACCGTTTTTCCAAGTCAGACTGGGGTACCCTCTAGTAGTATAACCTGGCAACATTTTTCCTTGATACCCTATGGATCCCTATGGTAATTCAACAGTTTGCTATTGAAAAGGGCCCATTTATAATGCTTATTGATGATTTGTTTTTATTGAATATATGAATATTGTGATTGTCCATAGCTATGCCAAATTACCAGAGGGTAGATGTTTTTTCTGATCAACTGCTGTGTGTCCATTTCGATGTTTCACTTTTGCACTATGTTGTTTACCAAATTCAAAACCGGGATTCTTGGGAGGATCCACATTTATGGTTCAACCTGAGTCATGATGACCCATACCATAGATGGGGTCACATGGTCAAGTATGTCAAACAACAAATAGTCTTGGTCTGTAAATGGAGATGTATAATCATATAAAATATGGTAATCAGTTATTATCATATTGTATAAAACTATATATTATTATTATTATTACTATTATTATTATTATTAGTAGTATTATTATTATTGTATTTTATAATAGTGTATGCAAACCACGATGACAGCGGGTTGTCAGAGATTACAACTCAATATGATACTCACATGTTGACCGAGAAAATGCCCGCTGGAGGGCAGCATCTTAGAGCCAATATGGGGTGTTTGAACATGGGGTGCTGTAAAATCCTCTCATTGTTGCTCCTTTTCCCCCCAAAAAAAATCAGTATCTGATATCTGAGACTAAAAATATGTATCTTATCAGACTTTGAATTTTGCTATTGTTCAATGATTTTCAGAGCCCGTGGTACCATGGTAGCTGTGTCTTCCAGGTGAAGGTGGTAGACCCCCTGCTGAGGCCACTTTTGTTGCTGCCAGGCAAAAGAGTGCCTCGCCCAGCTTCTGAATGCCTGGAATCAGTGGGAAAAGAATGGAACCAGTCCCAACATACTCTCATTTCAGGTGAAACATGGTAACACATATGTAAAGATGAAATTAGGCAATATTAGGCAAACATGATCATTTTTTTCATGATTTTTCCAAGGTATTCAAACATAGGGATTTTTCCAGGGTATTTCCATGACCAACATAATTGATGTTTGATGTTCAATGTTGGACCAACAGAGGCTATGTGATTGATGGTTTCACCATGTTTCACCCAATATTATAATATTGACGATCATGGTATGGTTGGAAAAAATAGAAAAACATGGCGATCAAACATGATCAAACCACCCAGTTGTGATCAAACCATGGCGGTAAAATATTGACATGGCAATGGACATTTTGTTCACTGGATAAATTTAAGTTTCCCTATGATGTTCCGATGATCTGCCCAGATTGTTCCCCTCAAAATGGCTAGGCTGACTTCAGGAATTTCCCATCCTTTTATCGAAGCAGATCAGATTCCCTCCAGTTGTATCCAGCTTATCTACCACTTACGATCTGGTAATGACCAACACATGTTTCACGAAAGTGTCGAAGAGCTGGACACGAGAAACTTGCCGCCCAACTGGCAGCTGGTGCCTAAACCATGAAATTGATCCCCTATGGATTCACCCAAGCCGCTTCTGATTTAGTATTGAACTATCTATCAGATATGAAAGATGGGGGAAGCTTCAAAACTAAATTTTCCCCCTATCCCATAGGATCCATGGTGCTGGTATATATACTAACATAACGGGGGTATATTGATGGGATCCATGGCACACCATATATAGCAGCACCGTTAGGATCCGTCATGGGTATGGCATCCTATGGCATCCGATGGGACCTGAGATCTCGGCGTCTGTTGAGGTGATCCAAAGGCTCCGAGCAACCACTTGTTTCATTTGAGTGTGCCTTGGCCGCCAGAAGACGAACATATTTTTTTGGTGGCTTTTTCCCGGAGGATACCCTCTGGTAATTTGTTACGTAGCTATTGAAAATGGCCATTTTTAATGGGTAAATCCACTATTTCTATGGCCATTTTCAATAGCTACGTTAAATTACCAGAGGGTAAATGTTGTTGATGTATATCTCCCATGTCATTTTCTGTAATAGCATTTATGTTCCATTATAATTTTTAGCCATGTTGTTTTGTGAAATTACCGAAGGCTATTAGCCAATTTAGCCATGAAAAGCCGGGAAGCTGGGAGCATCTGAATGCTGATGATTTCTGGAGAGAACCAGAGTTTTCTAACTTTATGGATGATGGTGTTTTTCATGATTTTTGGGGAGATCGGAAAAGGGTGGCTGATAGAATTGTGTTCCAAGTATGAAGTATTGTGAGGGTCTGTCTTGAAAAAAATCATGGGCACACCACTTGCTCGACATCTTAGCATTGACGTACAGCATTACATATGGCCTAGTTGAAGCAGTGGTTGCATCCCACTCGCATCTCTTTAAGCTAAGTTCGCCCAAACATAAACATAAATTGGCTTTGTATACTTACAGTAAACCCATATGATTATTCCATCACAGCTTGGATGCCGATCAGCCGAGGCATATTTGAATCGCGGGGAGGAATCCCCCTTTATCAGCGATCTTTACCTTGGTGGTGGACGCCTGGCTCAGAGCAAGCGTGGCGAGAAAACGGACATGTTATCCACACAGCTTTTTGGGGGCTTACTGATTTCCAGAAGGGGTCACAAATCCTATATAATCATAACACATATATGTATATATGTATTGCCAGCAGACTACATACATATATATATATATATGTATGTATGTGTTTGTCCGAAAGTAGGGTACGCCAAAATTTGATGCTTTCTATTGGAGGGCTATTTATTTTTGTTTTTTTTTTTTCCGCCGCAGGTTTTGTTTTTTTTCTTGGGTTCCTATTTCTATGCTTTCCTGTTTCTCTGATTTCTGCTTTTCTGCTTCTCTGCTTCTCTGCTTACATTGCTTCTTTGCTTTTCCTGCTTCTTTGCTTTTCTGCTTCTCTGCTTTTTGCTTTCCCTGCTTCTGCTTTTCCTGCTTCTCTGCTTTTCTGTTTTTTTGCTTTTTGCTTTTCCTGTTTCTTTGCTTTTCTGCTTCTCTGTTTTCCCTGCTTCTCTGCTTTTGTACTCCTGTGCCTTTCTACTTCTACTATTCGACTTTTTCTTTTCTTCAGTCATGTGTTTTTGCTGCTCTACTTGCTGCTCCTTTGCTTCTTTGCTTCCTGTCTTTACTGTCTCTTTGTTTTTCATGTTCGTTTGCTTTATTCTGTTCTGTTTGTATCCTAAATGAAACCCTGGAGAGACCCTAGGTGAAACCCAAAGAAACCCTAAAGAAATCCTGATAAGAAACCCTACATGAAGCCCTAAATGAACCCTAAAGAAACCATAAATAAACCCTAAAGAAACCATAAATTAATTCTAAAGAAACCATAAATGCAACCCTAAAGAAACTTTAAATGACACCCTAAATGACATACCAAAGAAACCCTAAACAACACTCTGAAAAAAAAAACTGAACGAAACCTTAACTGACACCTTAGCTGAAAACCCTAAATTGACACCCTAAAGAAACCCTAATTGAAACCCAAACTGAAACCCTAAAGAAACCCTAAATTAAGCCCTAAATAGAACCCTAAATGACACCCTAAATGAAACCCTAAACGAAACCCTAAACGAAACCCTAAAGAAACCCTAAATGAAACCCTAAATGAAACCCTAAAGAAGCCCTAAAGAAACCCATTTGAACATTTAGAACTCCTGATAAGAAATCCCGATAAGAGACCCTACATGAAACCGGAAAACAAAAAACTAAATAAAACTCTAAAGAAACCCTAAACCTAAAGAAACCATGAATGAAGCCCTAAATGAAACCGCAAAGAGACCCTAAATGAAACCCTAAATGAAACCCTAAACAAACCCTAAATGAAACCCTAAATAAGACCCCAAATGAAGCCTTAAATAAAACCCTACATGAAACCCCTAAATGAAACCTTCAATGACACCCTAAATGAAAGCCTAAAGAACCTTCAAGAGACCCACATGAACGTTTGAAGTACCAAAATGTAGCAAATACCATGCAAATGAAAGGTTGAAATGCCAAAATGTGACAAATACCATGCAAAATGGAAAGCAAACATGGCCAAATGTAGAAAATACATGCAAATATGTACCATGCAAAAATGCAAAGTGACCATACCAAAATGTAGCAAATACCATGCAAAATGACAGGTTCTAGTTCCACACTGTTGCAAATACAAGGTAGGTCCTGATACCAGGAAAGAAAGCCAAAAATCAAATCAAAACCTGAGGCATTTTCCCTCAAAACTGGCCAGAAAATCCTCCCAGGAATTGCTGAGTTAAGTCTTTTAATCAGCGCCTTGGCATGCGGCCGTGGCCTCGAGGGTGGGGAGAAGGGTGGATTTAGCAGCGACCAGGCCGTGGAAAAGGCTGGGTTTATGTTTAATCACTGGATGTTGGAGCATGGGGCAATCATGGCAATCTATGTTTGGAATATGTGAATATGTTCCAATTGTTTAATGACATGTTCATCCAAACAGATGATGGGAGATGGGGTCAGTTTGGATAAGTTTGGACTATGTTTGCCAGTCTGGCTCTTCGTGTACAGATTCAAAGATCACAAAAATCTGGCGGTTTCGTGTACTTACGTGTTTCTACCCCTGACTTTGGGAAGACAACCGATGCTGTCCGATGCTGTTGATTTCTATGACCAGAAAGTTTAGAGCAAAGTTTCGAGCAAAGTCTTCAACAATTGCCATCAAGCCGCAAAGCCGTGAGGATTTTTGAGCGCTAGAGGACATGGCTTGGAGGAGCGTTGGCATGGCCTTACGGCTCCCTTCATGTCGTTTATTCTGCTGCTCAGCAAAGGTTCAAAGTTGGGACGAAAAAGGTGGCAACTTTGGGTAGCAACTCCCGTGGAAACGAAACCTACCACTATTTGCGTGGGGATGCTATATCCCCTATGTTGAGACAAACGCACATGAAGGAACAACAGTTGTGGGTTGACTGACCTCTGTGAGGGTCAAAGATAGATGAGGACATAATAGTTGTACTGTTAGGCAGCTGCAGTCCATGTTCAGCAAGCCCCATACGACCATGGGGCTGGGTAAATTATAACGACCTCACTACGACCTCACTGGAAATCATGGTTAGTAAGGGAAATCATCCCCAAATGGCCTTAATTCAGGTTAGTGAAATATTATAATTTACCCAGATGGGGGTAGCATGTTTTGTTGTTGCATATTTATTGTGGACATACACATGTCAGCAATGTGAAAGCGCCATCAAAAAATCTTCGGAAAAAGGAAAGTGGTGGGCAACTTAAAGTAACCCCTGCAGTGGCTAACCATGGTTTGTCAGTTGGTGCTCCCATCATTTCCCATCGCCCAAGGCTGGACTATGCACCATTTCTGGCCGTGGCTTTTGCGGATGTCTTGGACGTTGACTGCAGCAGGCGGTGGATATCTATTAGTAGTTGGATGACCCGGCATAGCCGGTGGTAACTGCTAGGTTTAACATAGTTTGGTGGTACCCTAACAGTTCACATAGGTGGTTTATACATGTTTATAAATGTTCATCTACTTTTCTCATCTCCATACATCCAAGTTCTAATAGTTTGGATTATATAAAGGTTCATGCTAAATCCTAACATAATCACCGTTCTATAGTTATACATAGTTATATTAATATGGAGTTTCATCATCCCAACAATGTATACCTATCCAGTGGCACTGCACGGAGCTGTTCGGAGCTACTAATACATTTCCCGAAATCCTAGCAGGAACAATGTATATATATATATAGTTCTAATGTTATAATAGTCATCATTGCAGTCATCATACTGTATAGTTGATTGTAGTTCGAACTCCCATTAAATGATGCTTCACTTCGATCCTTTTTAAAAGATTACAGTTGTATCCTAAAAGTATGATCCTTATAAATGATTGTAACAGTTCTAATCGTGAACAAATAGCAATATGTATATTTATGACCCTAACAACATCCACAGAAGATGGTTACTAGATGTTACTAGAAAAGTCATCATAGATTCATAGTATAGTTACTATTGAGTTGTAATAGTTCAAATTCGACGGTTCGATCCCATTGAATCATAAAATCCGTGGAACCAGCATTCAAATCCCATCAAATCACAAAAAAAATCAACATCACCAACAAAATATTTCCCACTCAAATCCCTAAATATCCTATAGCTCTCAGTCATAGTTCTGGATTCCTAACCTTGGCTGCCTTGGCTGCCTTGGATGCCTTGGATGCCTTGGATGCCTTGGATGCCAGGTACCCCTGCATCCTGGACATCCGCTGTCGCGCGCGCAGCGCCATGTGTCGCTGGTCGCCCTCCAAGCGGCTCTCGGGACTCACGGGGGATGCCTTGGATCAGGTGCGGATCTCGCGGAGGGGACGACTGGGGCTTTTTGAACGGTGTCTTGGGATGTTTGGGTGATCACTTGGGGTGATTTTCAGAGGATTTGAGTCGTGATTTTATGATTTTAAGATATATTTTTTTAGGGGAGTTGATGCTACTTTAGGGTGTTTCGGGATGTTCTGGGACTTTACGGTGATTTTGTGGGAGGTAAAAATGGTATTTGATGGTGATGAGATGTGATATGATTGGCTTTTTATGATGATTTGTTTTTGTTTTTCAAGAATTGAATAAACCACTGGTTATAGCCATAGTCAGAGAAGTTTGTTCCTGAGATTTCGGAATATCATAAGTCACAAGAAAATTGGGATCGCCAAAAAAGCGCCCTCACTGGCCATGGAGGGCTTGGTGGGCTTGGAGGTTTCTCATGGTTTCTCCATAGGACCCCATGGTTTTTCGACTGAGGATCCATGGATTGGAAAGCCTGATTTTTCTTCCACATCTCACAGTTCAGGTTCCTATTCCTTTGATGGTTTTTTGCATGTTTTATGTGCGTTTGGAAGAAGTTTCTGGGCTGAAGGTATATAAATACACTGGGTAGAATATGGTACCCTCTGGTAAATTAACATAACTATGGAAAATCACCATGTTTAATGGGAAAATCCACGATAAATGGCCATTTTCAATAGCTATGTTAGTTTACCGGAGGGTAGAATATGGTCAATTACCGGTAATCAACCATGGCAAGCTTGGAAATCCCCGATCCCATGGAGGTTTCCTAAGTCATGGGGGTTTCCTTTCAGAAATCATCCTTAAGATTACAGTAGACCATGTTTTGAAACCATTTGAAACCCATGTAAGTGATTGTAAATTCATACCATGTCATATCTATATCCCCATGAATATACCCCAACTTTTCGGGCTGCCGAGACGGTGGCGGAAGCGGTGAGCGCCAGCCACGATCTGCGCCTGCCGGCCGAGCATATGCCGCTGGATGCGGAGATTGGCAGCTCCAAGCGCAAGAAGAAGAGCCTCGGGTGAGAACGGAGCGGAGGATTTTTGGTGGGAATCATCCCCAGGAACGATGTTGAATCATGGTTAATCAATATATAACCTATTAAAAACGATGGGTTGATGGAGATATATCCCCAGTGTGATGTTTAATCATGGTTAATCAATGTTAATCATATTAAAAACGATGGGTTGATGGAGATATAGTATGATATAGTGGGGATACAATGATAATATGGAATATATATATATTGGTGAATACCCTACATGTTACTACATGGGTTTTTCTGAAAAGTCATGGGCCCAGTGGTCGCCATGGGTTTTCAGCAACACTAAGCCATGGTCACCAGTAGTCACCCATGCCTTGGATGATGTGGGGGTGCCCTCATGACTTTAGAAACCTCCAAATATCTCCAAATGCTTGAAGAGTTCTGAAGATAATTCATCCAGATCTGGGTCAACCTTGCTTAGATACTTTAGTGTTTTGTTTCTTTTGCTAAAGTGTACTAACCAACTAACAATCTATTTTTTTATTTTGCAGAGTATCTAATCTAAGTTTGGCAATGATATAGGGATGATGATAGCTGAATCAAGATGGAATGGCCTCTTGTATCAAAATTGTGTGTAGAATACAGTTGTATCGTGTGTTGAGAATATTATGTATTTGTATAGAGTGAGTTGCATGCAATGTATACATACACAGTATGTACACATATTGGTCGGGACTATTGGTGGAAATCTCATTTTTTGTCTTATTGAACAGCAATGCCAACACATGCACACAGACACAAAGATATCAAAAATGAAGGCTCTCAAATTTTGTAACGACACCTTTGCATTTTGATCCCATGAAACTGCCGGTCACCCCTGTGAGTCACGGAAATGCGCGATATGCGACAGGTCTGAGCTTTAGTACATATTTCATGATATTACGAAGGGCGAGTCCCTAATTACCTGACCCAGACCATTTCCTCAGGAAGAAACTTGCGAGAACGACTGCTGCAACGGCCACTCAACCAACGGTCGCACCGGCCACAGTCGCACAGCAGCAGATTTCGGGGGGAAGTATGATCCTGCTTAAAGTTACACATAGCATCACATTATCATATATTATCATCACTTCTCCATCAGTGGGATCTGTTTGAATCTCGCTTTTAGGCCTCCCACGCACCCATAGATTTTGAACACTCATTAGCCATTCATAGAATTTGCTCCTACACTAGCCATGTTTTTTCTTGGGGTACCCAGTTTCTACCCATACTCCAGTTGAAGGTGTCCGAGAGTTCTCCGGTTTTCCTCTGCAACATGGCCACATTTTCCATTGAAACCCAGCCCCAAAGTGGCTCGAGGACAGCCAAGCACAGCCCGCTGCGCCCTTGATTGAATCGAGACTTAGCTTCCGAAGAGGGATTATACATGGTTGTGGGGAGCATTCAAATCCTATATTGAAACTAGTTGAAGGCTTCGGCCATCTTCGGCCCTAAAAAAACAATCCGGAGCAGCTTGGGCATCAGTGACGCATCCACTAAGATTGGCTTTGTCCATCGGTCGTTTAGTGTGACATCACAAGACACAGGAAACGTTCCATTTTGGAGTTTGGAGGGTGAACAAAAGACTGTTCTGAGATGTTCTGAGCGTGAGTTCTTGATCCAATTGCTCCTGACTGCTTCGCAATATGATCTTTCCAGGGAGGAAATGATTGTGCAACTGATACCGTCAAGAGGATGTCACCTGAAATTTCCTGGCCGGGAAGCCCGTTCGGAACGGACGTCGAAGCCACGAAGACTCTGTTCTTTTTGGGGGGTATACAGTATGACCCATCAACAATGGGGGTTTTACATGGTTTAACAAGGTCTATCTTGGGTTGATCATCCTGAATCATTCCCGTGATGGACACATTGTTTGCTACTGGTTCTCTCTCGTCTTCTTGGTCTTTAATCTCTGAGGTTTTGTTGGTCGTCATAGTTTCCAGTCAATCCATGACAACGGGAATTCCATCATAAACATGTTGGTTGAGTGGCAAAACAATCCATCATAAAACCTTTCTTTTGAGTGGCCAAAAACAGCTATCATCAGCTATCAATCAGCCGGGGGCATTTTTCATTGCCATCAGAGGATATAGAGGTTTCCTGAAATATGACTCCTAGGACCTCTAAATCATTCATTTACAGATGGATTTTCCATGCAAACCAACCAGCCACATTGGGATTTTGGGGCTCCCAAAATGTCCTCGGAAACCTCGCCGAGGACTCATGAAACTCATGAGACCCACGAGTCGGACGACGAAGAGGCTGTTTTTTGGGAAGCAGCATGAACCAACCATGGCGTCCACAATGGACCTATGCATCATCTTGAAGGTTTCTCAGTCCGAAGCAAATTCTGTTCCGGGTATTTCTCGCTCGTTTCTCAGGCACTGAGAATGTAACATATCTACGTAGTATACGTATCGATACGTACACAAAAAACACAATATAAACCATCCAGATGTCAGAATCGTCTGCATTTGGCCATGGCTGATTTCATGATATTTGGAGGCTTCAAGACCCATATATAAGTTTGTTTGAACATAGAAGACCCCCAGGTCCATTATTGATTAATCAACACTATTGCTCTTCAACTGGAGGAAAAGCCCACAGTGAAGGTTGGATGATGACATGATCATGCCATTTTGGTCAAAGCCTCAGAAAAATGGATTTTTTAATCGGTACCACCAAATTGCAATTTTCAGAAGATGATAAACACCAGGATAAACACCAGGATAGACCCTATACGGTGTATACCATGTATACCGTGTATACATTGTGTATACCCCCATGTGGCAATTCTTCATTGGGGCACCTGCAGGCCCCAGCCTTGTGCATGGCACATCACACCTGGCATCTTGTCGGCGAGTCGGGTGCCGCAAGGTTCGGTTCAACGTCAACCATGGATCAATAAACCCATTGGCCGTAAAAAAATTGGGGGTACCCTTTAAGTATCAGATTATCACATAGAAAATTAGATTACTGTTTGGGGGGTGCCCTCCATAATCAATAGACCAGGGTTTATTAATCCGGGGTTGACACAAGTGAATATTTCACCAGCTAAGACAGGTATCTTTTATGAACTAGGAGGGCGCATAATCATTAAGAAACCAAGATGACCGATGAGGATGGATGAAACGACATCTCGGTACTGAGTACCTACCTTGGAGGTAGCATGTTTGTCCAATTTATCCATATGTATCATGTCTAAGATCTATTTCACTATGTACATGTCAGGTCCAAGGCATGCGGCCCGTCCAAAGTTGAGACCATGGAATTTGATTCCTGGTAAGATCTTTGAAGTCCATGCAGAAGGTAGATATGTATATCATATCAGATATAGAATTATATCATAAATATGTATAGTATCCAGTTTAATTTATATTTACGTGTATATGTCAGACATAACGTATTGGATATGGATGGTAATTGACACGATTGCAGCTCAGCTCCTCGATCCCAGGCAGTGGCTGACTTGCTCTGATGTCTTCAAATGGGCCATGGCCAGCAAGAAACAGGCGCCGAAACAGATGCCGAAACAGGTTTCCTTTGAGGATGGGTAAGTTGGTTTACAATATCTATACATATCCACCCTCTGGTAAACTAACATAGCTATTGAAAATGGCCATAGAAGTAGTGGATTTACCCATTAAACATGGTGATTTTCCATAGTTATGTTAGTTTACCAGAGGGTATACATGATAGTTGTGAATTTGTGAATGATAGTGGATATATATATTTAAAAAAAAACATCATTGAACTATATAGATGAGGCTATGACTACAATAACAACGATTTGTTGTGGATATATTATTTGATGGTTGGTTTCCCCCACAGGCACGGGACTACTACCGCCTGTCCACCTGTTCCTGCTGCGAACACGTGGCACCTTGGAGTTTCTTGCAGTCCCTTGGCAGCGATGCCCTTGGAGTTTGGGAGGGAAGCCACTTCGAAGTTGAATTCCCGGTGCATAACACATACAATCGATTATATAACATTATACAACATTATATAACATAATATAACATTATATAACATAATATTACAATCATCAATCCCATATATATATATATACAATTATTTTCAGAATTATAATTAGATGAATTGAAATTAATTTATCTACATATCATATAGTTTCACTTTGAATCCATGTGTGACCCGTACTTTTTGAGTTAAAAAGGAGCCGTTCCTTCAAACCAGGGACGAAGATCTGCCCGTGGACGACCAGGCGGGAAAATGATCGAAGATCATGCGAAATCACGGGAAAACCATGGGAAAATAACCCAATTTTGGGGCAATTCCGAAGGGTTCTGAAGGCCAAACCCCAGTTGAGAGTACGTTTCTAAAGCCGCTTGGTTCCCTGAGGGTTGTCTTTCAATTTGATGAATCCCATGGTTGTAACTTATACAAGTTATTTGGTCCCTTAGCTGTTTGTGAAATATGCTGCACCATGTCGTAATTCATGATTTTTCTTGGTGGATCTGGGTGATTTCAACATGTCAATGGCCATGGGGTATACCGGTATACCCATAAATGGCCATCTTAAAATGATGATAAACATTGATAAACAATGGCCATTGATAGTTCAACTATGATGATAACAATGGCCATCATGATAGTTGGTATACCCCCATTGATAGTTCATGAAATTGAACAATGACAATCTGACAAACCATTGTCACAAACCATTGATAAACCATATTGATAAACCATCGATCAACCATTGATAAACCATTCACAAACCATTGATAAACCAATCACAAACCATCAATAAACCATTGTCACAAACCATTGATAAACCATATTGATCAACTTTTGGCCAAACTCCGATTTTTTAGACAAAACCGTATGACTTGGATGATCCGCGGGGTCCCGACTGGCGAACTGGCAGGGGAACCCCTTGGAGTCCCTTGGTGTGTTGGAACTTCCAGACCGAGGTGGGACCGGGCGAGCCAAAATTGGAGTTGACCAACCAATCAAACTATGTTGCTATGCGATGATTGGTCAATATCTATATATATTATACACACATATGTACATATATGTACATATATTACATATATATATATGTGATATAATATAATCTCCAAATAATTACCAAGTTAGTTAAATATGATGTTATCATATCAACAAAAACAATAAATCAATATATGATATAACCAATGAAACTTGGTTGCTTCCGATCCGGAATTGTCATGGTCCATCGTACTTGTGAGGATAACCTGTATGTGAGGTTGTGATAACATGTTCGTGGAAAACATGAAAAAAAAACACAATGCAGTACAGACATGTATAGATGTGCATAGTACAATCACATACTATATACTGTAATTATACACATACAATGAATATATATATATATATATACAATTATACAATATTATACTTATATATATATATATGCTCATATACATACATATATACATAGATAGATAGATCGAATGGATCCTGACCGGGCCAGGAACATGTCATATTGGATTTCTCTACAGGCGCAAGAGTCCGCCTCACCGATGGCTCAGCAGATGCACATCCGTTGATGTTTGGGCCTCACATGTTGTACCAGGTAGCATACTGCCAATTATAAACATACACAATTGTTAGTACTGTTAGTACCAATAAATATGCAGGATAATTCACAATCCAATTATTACATATTATTACCCTCTGGTAATTTAACATAGCTATTGAAATGGTGATTTATAGTGGATTTTCCCATTAAAAATGATGATTTTCCATACGTAGCTATGTTAGTTTACCAGAGGGTACTATATACATTGTGAAATACAACTTATCTTCCCATTGTGTTTCATCATTCGCAGCCGGGTAGCTGCCATGCCGCGCCATGCGGAGCCGTTGTATGTTCCACTGGAAGGAGGCGGGAGCATGTCCTGGCGTCTAGGGTTAAGATATGTTAAGATCATCTGATACAAAAAGACCGTGGAAAAGCCATGGATTTTTCCCAAGAGTTCTACATCTACATCTACATTTGTGGATTATTACAACATATATATATAATATTTTGTGGATTTTTACCATCTACAAAAAATGGTGGGTCAAACCCACATCTATGGTAGTTCTTACTTACGGGAATTCACTGATTTCACCGTGGGAAAAATCCTGGTGAAATATGGGGATACAATGGTTGGTGAATTCTGAAATAAATTAGTCAGCAATTCAGCAATGGTTTATTTATGTGTTATACTAGTGTATCATCATCATCATCATCATCATCATCATCATCACCATAATCATCAAGGATAATAGTAGTTATTAGCCATCATCATACTTTTGACCGCCCATGACAGTGCTCCAGGTGGTTGATAAACATAGTTCCAATAACTGCAATCAAAATGGGTTTATGGTGAGTCTATGTAAACGTGATGTGGAACATTGTGGAATTGTATAACGATATATATATATATATACTGTATAGTTAGTTGGGTTGTGTTGCTAACTTGTATGCATGGATGAGCATCCGTAACTATGAGCTAGTTTGCTGTGAAACTGAAAGAAATTAGGGTGAAATGGCCCAATTCCAGATGATTATGTTCCAATGGCTCTTCCAGTCGCCATCTTGCACTGTAGCCGAAAATGATTGGACCTGAGGGGTAATCCTCATGCCAAAGATCACCTGAATGTGCCCAGTAACCCTAGAGAATCTTCCATGGAAGTACAACCATGTACACATTATGTACCCATTGATTTATATAACAATAAGAATGGAGAAACATCAGTGCCATTTTATCCAGAGTGTACGAGTGGTTCAAACTGATCCTCTGAAGCATGTTGCGATAGTTTGAGGGGTTGTTGTATATGTGACATCCCAGAATAAAATAATATAAATAACTATGAGGTATGATTATTCGTATCCCCACTTTATGGGGTCGAAAAACACAGTTTGAACTCCACCTGGAGAATAAATACATATGTCGTATGTATACAATATACAGTATATATATTATATTACAACATATATATATATATTATATACATATTACAATATACAGTATATATATACATTACAACATATATATATATATATAATATAATATTATGTGTATATACATTCATATATATATATATATACAACCATTAAGTTCAAACCCTGCTGCGCTCAGGCTTTACCCAGTGGCCGCTGGGCCTCCGCCGGGACTTGGGCATCAGAAGTGCGACTTCGGTGGAGTTCCTATGTGCTGTGAGGAGCAGTGGTGGATTTGAGGAATTGGCTATTAAGGATTGGGTATTTTAACAGGATTTATATGGGATTTATATATGGATTTTATGGGATTTAATGTTTTTTTTTAAATATTTTTGTTATGGGATTTAATGGGATTCAATATGGACTTGACGTTAGTTTGAAGTGTTTTTTCTATGGGATTTTAATATGGGATTTAGTATGATTTCATGTGCCGAAAAATGCAGAGGTTTTCTGGGATTTTCAATGCTGGTTGAAATTCATGAGGGAAGATGATTTTCATCACTGGATTTCGGGGTACCCCATAGAGGCTCTGAGTCGCGTCCTTTGTCATGTTATTTTAATATGGATATGCAACATGCAAAAGACCCCCATGTGATGGTTGGCCCCCATGTTGATGGTTGGTAGTTAGTTCCCATTTGTATTGCTGCTTAGTAGTCAAATCCGAAATTATGTGTATGTATGTAACATGTATGTATAAATATATATATATTATTATACTAGTTAATACTTATATCGTACTCCATTTCTTGATGGTTCCACTCGCATGCGACCCCTGCGGCTGAACAGGAGCAGCTTCAAGACCCTGGAAGAGAAAGTGGCACAGGCACACCACTGGGTACCACTCCACTTAATTTAAGATTACCAATTCTGATGTGCCCAACAACTCGGCTTTGATATCGGTGGTTCTCAGCAATCACTTTTTGCAGTGATCGAAAAGCCCAGATTTGGATCTGAGGGTACCCGGGTACCCCCCCTTCCATCGGTTGATCATCATTTTCCGTTAAGATAAGAATTTTTGGTGGATACACCCCACTTTAAGCTTTGAAAGTCGATGATCAACAGCCCCTTGTTGCAGCAAAAATCGTAGGATGGGCTACTGGTTCAATGGGCTCTGTGTTCTTACAGAACTAAGCATCACCTTTGCTTGTAGGGGCGGTAAGCTTGGCCATGCCAATATTACGCCATTTTTCAAATACGCAATCCGTGGTAGGAATCCCTATCAAGCACCACCTGGTCACAGGGTCATGTTGGGGCCATGTTAGGGCATCACAACTTTATGGACATGTTGATTGATACATTTGTTTGAAAGGCGAGATGCATCGAAGGAAATGCTGATAGAAGAACAACACATGCTCAACTTGCAGATTGATTTTTATGTTCGAGGGAGGGGTGGTGGCTATAGTAACCATGATTCATCAATGCTGGTTGGCAACGATAGGCCGTCTCAAAATGGTGGACAGCCCATTTCATGGCAGTTTCAATGATGTATATAAAGGTTTTGATTGTCTTTTTATTTATTTGGCGTTTTGGTATGTGTTGATGGGAAAATAGACTAATTAAACGGCCAAACGTTATATAAGTAGAACAGGGCTCTCCGTTAGATCCTTGGAACTGTCACCAGGGTTTGGTGTTAAATACGTCCCAACAAAACCAAGACATTGTCAGCCATATGTTTGTTGATTAATTCACAATATTGAGAGAGTTAATCCCTGTACAGTATGTGCACTCTTCCATCATTGAGTTTGAGTTTGAGGTAATTCCTCATTTTCAGATCACTCTGATCACCCCCAGATAGGTGCTACACCTGGATGATGAAGCGAAGGAGGCTGAGAAGGAGTGGACACCGGAGGACGAGGACAAACCAGCCGGGCTGGGGCTGTGTTTCAAGTGATGTCTTGCTAGAAAAACTGTGTCACCCTAGGGGTAAAGATACAAAAAGATGTGGAAAACCCATAGTTTCCACAGGAAAATGATCTACAAACAGAGGGAAAGTAGTTCTGGCTGAACAGGGTTCCTCCAGACCATTCCAGGTACTGTGAATGATAGCCACAATCTACCCAATTTACATCCCAAAAGTATATGGGGTGTTGGGAGTAGCTTCACTATTTACGGGTTTGTGTAAAAATGGGCTGCCCCAAAAAAACATGGTTAACGATCATGTTCCGTATTAAATTGGCAATTCGCAGGGCATATCCACATTTTCGGATCCACTTTTAGCTGGTTTTGGGTGGTTTTCCCATCTTTTCCAAACATGTTCACCGTATGAATTATAATGATGGTTAGGATTCAGGGAATTATCCTCACAGCTGGCAGAAAGTTTCAGCTATTTTCAGCCTATCGTGAATTAGTGAGATTCGGCCAAATAGATGCGTCTCTCTCTCTCTATATATATATATGTGTGAACAGAAGCTGGTTGCCCTTAGGGCCAGCGCGTCCCTTCTGCTCAGTGCAGCGCTGTCCTGCTGCGCTGACAGGGGTGGGGTGGGCACAAACCACTCATAGGTTATCAGCCGTATGCTCAGCTGAGCAAAGGTGAGACCGGGCGTCTGTTCTGGGGGGCGAATGCTAAAGACCTTCCCAGGCAGATGTTTGCCCTGTAGCCCCTCAAAGGACTTCTGTTTGTGGCCTTCAAAAGTG
>Ga0126342_10003038_pt1 | contig 27232 bp, 30 predicted proteins | sample Cyp1metagenome_FD_92528 | JGI IMG/M metagenome (GOLD analysis project Ga0126342, IMG submission 92528) | Coral microbial communities from Lord Howe Island, Old Settlement Bay, Australia - Cyphastrea 1 metagenome | ecosystem: Host-associated > Invertebrates > Cnidaria > Coral ... | reverse complement strand
TAGTCCCAAAACCCCCACCACATAAAACATCAAAGGTAGGGAAGAAACATTGAACAAAAACATAAAAACCATAACAGGGGACATATTAACATAAACTGTCCCAGTATCCCTGTTTTACCATTTTTTCCCCAGCTATATTGGTGGTAGCAGGCTAGGAAGCTGCTGCCATCCGCTGCCCACAGGAAGTGATGGGCCGTGGTCCTTTCTGGCGATGGCTGCTGCCAACTCCTTTGCGACATCCGACACTTGGCATTTTACGGTTCACTTAGTCACTTCGTTGTCATACCGAGATCGTACCTGTCACACTCAGTCTACTCACATGATCTCGTATGATCTCGTATGTATATCCCTGGATGTAGAAACTCTATCTTGTTTTCAATGGATTCAAGTGGTTGCTTTTTTGTCACCGACTCACCACGTCGTGATGGTTGTCCTGTGGTCTCTCCTGTGATCAAATCGATTTGTGGATAAATCAGTCTTGTACCATAATCCTGATCCAAGGCAAGAAGAGTAGATGTTGAGCAGGAAAAGCATGGAAAAGCGGCAGAGAGCAGCTGAGCTAAGATTTTGAGCATAATCGAGTAGAACTGGATGTGCTGCTTGAGTTTGCATCAACGAACACACATCTATGCGAGACATTGCTCTCTCAAGCAAAGCTTTAACAAGACCAGAAGGCAATTTTTCACATCTTGCCTCTTGTAGCTTTGGGGGAACAACAAAGTACAGACCGAGGAAAACTGGAAATCAAAAGCCGGTGGCAAAGCAACTAGTATGTGGTTGACGTATGTTGATGTTACATGCAAGGTCCAGTGCTGCATCCCAACAATTGTTTGCTTGTCGAAGCGCTAGTTGCTTCGTCCCTGCCTGTGCGGCAGCATGAGACGGTTGGCAGCTGTGCTAGGATTCGTGCACCCCCCAGATGTTGCATGACGTCTTAAGTCTATATATATATTATATACGTACATATAGATATTTGTATACACAGTTATGTAACAATGTAACAACTATGTAAGTTAAGCAAAACGAACAGTCAGGATTTTATAGCAGATGACAGATGGATGTGCGATACATAGGACGGGAAGTTTGTCGACTCAGGTGTTGGCTGGCTTGGTCTTGGTCATGGACCCAGTTTGGGATCACGCCCATATCATTCCATATCCAACTCGTAGCATAGGACCAGACAGAGGTCACTGGAGCAGTGTTCAAAACCCCTGTTGCATCCTGTTATACTATCCAATCGAACGGGGATTATCATAATCCATCATAATCCATGAACAGGGAATCCATGGGAAGCCTATTAACCAGCATTAATATCATCTATTAATGGCATTCCCATAACCATTGGAATCGATGAGAAATCACTCACTTGGAATCCATCGAATCCATCGATTTCCCCAGCAAAAACTGGCAGGCGCAATCCACTGGTCTTGTGCCAAGCTCCTCAGTTGGTCCGGGCAAGTGGGACTTGTCACGTTTTACGAGCCAAACCTTGGTGCAAACATTGCCTGGTTTAATCAACTGGCTTAGTCAGATTTAAATAGCTGTCAATACATGGGTGTAGGAATTTGGGCTCAATTGCCCACAGATTCCTAGGGATCCCGAAGGGAGTCTATTTGGGAGATACAAAGGTAGGAAGTGAATAGTTGGGGCGTGAGGCATCCCCTGTCTTTGCACTTCAATTTAGGCCAATCGAGCCTGAGAACGGACATGAGGCCACAGTTGAGGCGAGTCTGCGCTAGCCAGGTGGTATGTATATTGATTTGAAGTGTTGCATTAACGGCGGTTTAATAAACACATTGCTTCGTATTGTTTAAGAAGTGATGTGTAATGATATGCAAAAATATAGATAATTCAGATATAAATAGCAATATTATGACTATCATATATATATATATATATGATTATGGTGGTCACATGGTGGATTTGCCTCTGAGACAGATTTGCATTGCTAATGCTATTTGCCTGTAGTGCAACACCATATATTATGAATATTGCTCTTATGAAGTATCTTATGAGGTACTGTATCAATCTGTATCATGCCACATCATGCCACCAGATTTCCCATCCCAAACTTGGGGCTGTCAAGGCACCTGGCAAGAAGGACCCCATGAGTGAGTTGCTGCACTGGGCTTTAGACTGAGTGAGTTGGGGATCAAGCAGTTCCGGCGTAGCTGGCGTAGAGTCCTGAGGCCATTGAGCATAGTGATCCGGAAACGCTCAAGAATTTGATGGAGGAGTACAAGGAGAACTGGCCAAGTCACAGTTACACTTGCTGCTTGAAAACATTTGAAATCACTTGCCTGTGAAGCGCTTTTTGAATCTTTTTGATACATTTTTGCATTCAGGTGGAAATCCGACCTGTTCATGCCACTGCGGCCATTTCGTTGCTCAAGAGGGTTTTAAAGTCATCGAGTTTGGCATCCATGCGATGGCGCTGGAGCAGGACTTAGATTGCAGATTGGACATCAATGCATATTCAAATATATTCAGAGCATATTGTCTCAATTACTCTACAGTAGATACTGTAGAATCTGTAGATTCACTTAGATATCATGTGGATTCATTTGGACTTTACGGAGCAACTCAGGAACGCGAGCCCATGACGGAGGAGGCGTTGGCAAAGCAAATGAAAGCTGCCTTTCGAGCATCCTGGGCTGCACTTCATGCTATATATTTTCCCACTATTAAAGAAGCCACTGTTGATGGGTTTTATGGGGTTATACCACCGAATTTATTGGGGGATTATGTATTTATTGTATTTTATTGTAACCCATATATATCATATATAGTATAATGGGGATACCCATCAACGAACCATTGGTTCGTGGGATGGGATTGGTGTTTCTTTCATGGCTCACTTGACCTCGTCATAGGCAGCAGCTGAAAATGTTGGTCAACCGCCGAAGGCCGGTGGGCGGTCAGCTCCCAGATCTTACTTCGCCAAAGAAATTATGGACATGGCCAAAGCAAAACCATGCAAAACCATGGCCGAAAAACTGCCTGAACATGTCTGAAAGCTATTCTGGTCAGTATATATCATCATATTATCACATTGTTGGAATGTTCAGCTGAGTGACTTCACCAGAGTGAGCCGCCATACCCAAATGAATCTTGGATGAGGCACCAAGGGAATCCCTGGGAAATCCTACCGGAATGTCAGGGGAATCGCCTTCGACGACTTCGACAAGAAGTGGCCCGAGGAGTCAAGGCTTTGCGCGAGCGAGTGGCGGACACCTTGGAACTTGCTGCGGTGAAGGTCGCAGCGACCAAGGACCGACATGTTGGTCTTAGGGTTTCCAAATTAGATCAACAGAGGTTTCTATATACGTATATGTGAATATTAGTAGCCATAGTATTTAGAGTAATGTTTTATGACAATCTATTTGATCATCCTGGCAGATGCAGAGGTTTGCAGATGTTTGTAACATTCTTCAATATGCATTGAGCGTTGTTTCGCAGGCCCATGTGCTGCGACGCATCTCTTCTTCCAGCGGCTTTGTCGCGTTGAATACTTGGAGGGTCACCACAAAGACGCGGGTGGCGGAGACGATTCGCTGCGGACGGGAGAACGTCGCTGCCACGGCGGAGCGAACGCGTCTGGCGGCAAGGCAACTTGCTGATGGAACGAAATCACAGGCTATGGCACTTCGCAAGGCAGAATGGATCAAAACAAACAAAACAGCAAGAAAGACACAGAAGAAAGAAGCGCAGGATGATCCATGGACATCATTCTGGAAAGCAGACCGCACTAGAGATTGAGTGGACTGTATTGATGGTGGCCATACAATAATCGCCATAATTATCGACCAGTTGCCCGCAAGAACAGAGCCAAACTGTGTGTTTTTGGCAGTTTTTCACATTCAATGTCAAATGTGTTGCCACGCAGTGTCCTAAAGCTAAGAAGCTTAGGGCGTCATATTTGCTGACTTTTGCTACTTTTGCTGGTCAGATCAACAGTTTGATCCCCTAGAGGCTGCTTGCCACCGGCTGCGGAGCGGTCGCTTTCAGGCCACTGCTGCAGGTGCAGTCACAGGTGCTGCAGCACTGGGAGCTTCTGGTGGTGCGACTGGCTTGGCAAGTGGCGCAGCCATAGGAACGGCTCTGGGGAGCCTTGGTGCCTTACCTGCAGCTCTGCGCATTTCTGGGTGGAGCCCCCGGTAGATGTTGGATGTCGGTAAAAGCCAGCTTGCAGTTCTCTCATGTTCTCTCCTTCTGCTATCTTTGGCTGAATTTTAGGCAGTACCAGTAACACAAAAACAGTCAAAAACATTCAAAAAGGAAATACGTGGCACTGTCAGTACAACCATGGAAGCCTTGCAGCCATTTTATTGGTGCTCAGTCTTTGAGGTGCCTTATTTACATTTGGATTGTCGGTGCCAATAGGAGCTGCCATTGGCGGCGGTACTGGTTGGGCCATTGGAACAACCGTTGGGGCTGGCGTTGGAGCAATGGGAGGTGGGGCTGCGGCTTCGAAACTCTACGCAAGACGCCAAAACGCCAAGCAAATGTAGTGAGGCTTTTTGGGACAAGGTGATCAAGGTGATCAGGTCACCACTAGTCACGAGTTAATGACCGCCCCATGGATGTTTGTGGGCAAGTCCTTTGGGACAACTCTAGGACGATCATGATGATCAGGAGTGGCACGATCCACTCAGTTTTCTGCTGGGCTTTTGCAAGACGCAAAGATGTCAGCAGTCCCTTAGAACTGCATCGCAATCGATTCGGGACAGAACACGTTCGAGCGTTTGGCACAAAAAGCGCCGGTGTTTAGTTTAGACTGCTCCCCTGAGGGTCATCCTGATTTGTTGTCTGTCATTCTGGCACTGTGAACAATGTTGCACGAGCGACAGCGAAGGGTAAGACTTCCTGCGCTATTTCGTGACTTTCCAGTGATGGTGGGTTTGACATTTGTCCTTTCTTCTCCACGTCCACACCAGGTGTGCATAAGGAAAGGGCAGTACGGACTAGCAAACCTGTCTTCACAGCAGTTAGAGACATTGGCTTCGAAGCGCGATCCAGCCAGGAGAAGAACCTCACCATCAAAGATATCTATGGGCAGGAAGTCGTTGATGCATTCTTCAAGACAGAGGCAACTTGTGCAGTTGTGCTCCTGTCACAAAGTAGTCAGCTTCTCGTAGATTCCCAGGGCGATGTGATGAGCCAGCAGATTGCAGTGATTCAGGAGACGAAGCACAGGGTATTGTGTCCTCAATCAGATGAAGCTGCTGATTGATGCTGATTGGATGTGAGATGCGTCTAAATTTGGGCATATTTGGGCTTTGGGCCAATACAGGTCCATTTTTAGCAACCATTACTGACATCTACGAGTACTGACGATATTGCATAGTGTTGTGTGAGGACTTTCGAAACGAATCTTTGCCGGACAGAGCCCAGGTCGCACGTAAACGAAATGAAATCGAAACGAACACTGCGATTTGAGACATGAAGAAATTAAACTCAACAGAAGATGATGAAGAAGTATAATCAAAATTAATCAAATCTGAAGTAGAAATCAAGAGCAGCATGCTGCCATTTATCTATAATATATATATATATATATACATAATAGTTATATAATATTATGTATTCAGTAACAGACATGTATATAATATATACATGTCTGTTACTGATCGCTGCTTAGGCACTTTGCAAGCAGCTCTGGAAGAGCTCGAGGCAGATCTTGCACGGCTTTCAAGGGCTTTTGAGGGCGGCTTCGCCATCTTGGCGCCAGGAACTCCTTCATCAGGTGGATCATGCTGGCAACCTGAACCGGATGGGTGGCATGAAACCTTTATTGGTCTGGAGCCCCAGAACACGTCTCGAGGGACATGATTCCCTGGTGTTATACCCATTTTCTCATTGCAGGGATGTAATATATGCGGAAGCCGAAGAGCACAGCCTTCATGAGTATAGATTGCATCTCAAAATGGGGAGAGGTTTGGAAAGGAGAAGCAACCATAAACAACCTTCAGTTTGGGGTTTCCCGCTTTCTGAGACAATCCAACGTTGTCATTTTCGTTGTATGATGCTCAGCCGCAAAGGAAATGGCGCTGGGAGAAGAACGCGGGGTTCTAACCTCAGAATTTGCGAGACTTCAGCCACTTGAATCCCCCGACCCAAGTGCATGATTGCCCAGTAAGCACTGCAGATTCTCACGTTTCCACCAACGGGCTTTAAGACATCATTGCGTATTTTTGGCTATTTGATTATAATTTGATGATATTTTTAGCTCAGCATAAGTTGGTTCATTGGATGTTATTGGTATCAACTGGTTTTGAGGAGACAACCCGCAGCTTGGCACTTTGGGTGCTGGGCGTCAGCATCCCAGATTCAAACGCTGATCCATGGTCACCTTAGCCAAATTGGCTTAGTTTTTGCTTCAGGGGTTGAGGGGAGATATTTCATGATATTTCATGATTTGAGGATTTTGTACACAAGACAATTGTTGGTCTCATAGTTCCGGGTGTGTGGGTTGGGTGATGTTCAAGTGGCTTAAAATCATCTCAAATCCCCGTTTTTGTCCTTTTTTTCCATTTGTTTTGATATTGGGTAAACATGGGTAAACCATCTCATTTTCATGTCTCATCATTGTTCTGGTGAAATCCCAAGTTTTGCCACTGAAATCCGAATGAAATCCCCAATCCTCCATGACCTCCCAGGTTGCCGTGCAGAACAACGCCCCGGTGCAAGAGGAATTGCACCGCCTTGGTGGTGCGACAGCCAGAGATTGGAAGGGAGATGGGATGGGACGGGCTAACCATCACAGCATTAACCACTATGATTACCCACTATTTACCACTATCATCAACATGTAGTAGCCAAATTTAACCACTACCAGCATTTATTAACCTATGATAGATGATAATAGTGGTATTTGTTAATTATTGGCCTATCATTCTATATATATATATTATACGTCTATATTACTAACCCCTATTATTGACTATACTATATATTTCTATGATTGACATTTCTTAACCACTCTTAGGGCATGGGAGGATCCGGGGGCATGGTTGGAAGCTACCCCGAGGTGTGAGGAGTTTAGCCGAGCGGCTTCAGCTGTGTGGTGGACTGGTGCTTAGAGTTGCTACATGAGAAGAGATGGGCCAGAAATGTCCAGAACAGTCTTTTTAAGGGGGCATGCACATTTTGTGTTTTTTTTTTTCCCATAGTGAGGAATATGATGAGAATTGATGGTATTTGTCCAACAATTGATGGAATTTGATGGCATCACCCCTCTTTTGTTGGACCATTGATGATGAGTTTCCCATAGTTTTTGGGATACCCAATGGTCCAACAAAAAGAGGGGTGATGAACTGCAGATCCAAAGAGTTGATCAGGGCACTGACGCCGACGCCAAGGTCAGACAAGTGCCCAATTCTGTGGAAAGCTCCTGTTTTGCCTATCTGGCCTGCTGAAGAACTCGCCGGTGCTACAGGAGGGAAAGCATGGGAAAGCACTTGAAATATCTTGAAATATCTTGAAATCTAGCGTGCAGATATCTTGGAGAGTCCTCAAGGCAGCAGGTTCGGTCGGTGAACAATGAATGACTGGTGATTGGTGTCTGCGTTGAAGGCAATAGCAGACCAGCACGGCGTCACGGAATGGATGATGGAGGCGCAGCATATTGGGGATGGAGATGACCCCAGGAATATCCCTTCAGCTGGAAACTGTGAGGTGGGCATTAAGCACCCAGCGGCTGCAGTCGTGAAGAAGGCATTAGGCTTCCTGGACACTGTCTTCGCTCAGAGCCCTCAGGCTGTTTTTGCTTGACTGGGATTGACTTGGAATATCTTTGAAGTGTGCTTGCAGCATTTTGCACCCCATTCCATCCAGTGACTAATCATCATTATCCCTATTTAAATCAATGACATGGCCATAAATTATGGGTAAGTCATGGCAAGTCCATGTCTATTCACCATTACCATGTTTTGATCATATGACAGCTGCGGTCAGAGCGCACTGTGCGCAGTTGCCATTCCTTGAGACCTTGACGGACACGCGAGATGCAACTGCTGCGTCCGTTTTGGGACTTGTGGCTCGGCGGAAGGATGTCAAGAGCAGGGAATGCATTACCCTTCGGGAATCAGACATGATGCAAAATCAAACCTAGAAATGGAGGTTTCAATGGTAAAACTGGGAAAATCATCTATAACTGGGGAGACCCGCTTCTAACCCTTAGCTATTATGCTAACCATGACCACGGTTGGAAGAGTCAGAACAATCATAACATTAGCTAAAATCCACCAGAGTGTTACGGGAGTGGTAGCGCAAGCCGTAGGCAAAAAAGTGGGCTGTGCCAGGGTGCCGTTTCTGCTGAAAAGGTTAACGATATATGTTTGACAGGTTAAACTTTCCAACGGGGTTAGAGAAGCACGGTGGTAATGGTAAGGAATTGGTAGTGTAAGGGTTTGAAAAGGAACTTAATATAAGGGTTAGGCGTGCTCGTGATAACTGGGGGGATTACTTAAGACACGAAGTCCAAGTACTATGCACAGACGCATTTCTCTTCGTCGTTACTTGCACAGGTTGAAAGCCCTGACGTAGACACCTCCGAAAAGGCCCTGTTGGGAATCTGGCTAAGTCAGGGTGAATCGCTGTCATGGAATTTCGAAGGGTTTGCAGCAACCAGAAGTCATTGAATGGCTTTAGTGTTGAAACAATCAATTTTGCAACATACCAAGTTTGAAAGACTCTTCTCAGGTTTCTATTTTTTTATTTTCCTAGAGGGTAAATCAACTCGGAATGAAAGCCGGGGCCACAGAGAACTGGCACTGACAAGATATCCCTTTCCCATCCTTATCTTGTATTATCTTGTATTGCCTACATGTTTCATCCACGCAGGCTATTGCGCTCTTGGGACGTCTTGCAGAGCTGCGGCCAAAGCTGTTCAGCAGCTTCAGAGAGGCCAGTGATACGCAGTGGATTCCAGTGGTCTTCAACCCATAGCCATGCCAAAAGCTCGTAACAAAGCCCCCTTGAAGTCCGCATTTTGTCAGGAACTTATCTCAGCTGCCCGGAGGGCTCAGCATCATTGTGAGGCTAGTGGCTAGAGTCTCAGTCATAGGTGATTTCTTGAGAACATTTGAGAACTTTGCAAAGAAAACTTCTGTCAAACGAAGTCAGAAAGACAGTTGGACAGTTCGCAGTTGGCCCAGCTGGACCTGGCAATTTCCGAAGTCAGAGATATTAGCTGCCCTTTGAGGTGGAGACAAGGATGTTTGTTCTGGCCTCCTCCATGCAGCTGCAGAGGCCACCCCAACTTACAGTATCACAAGTGCTGTGAAACATTGTGAAACCAAACTGCTGTGAAGCTGGGGCTGGAAGGTGGACCGGAAACTGGCTGGAACAGCTGGACCATCGCAATTCCAGGAACTTTAATCGCCGCAAGTATGGGCATCACCGGGCATCACCGTGTATCAATGGATGCAAACCGGCTGAACGGGTTGGATTTGGCTCCGATGGAGCTAGATGCAAACCCGGCTCCAAGAGACCTTGGAGTTAATTAACAGTTTTGGTGCAGACGGGACATGTGCTGTGTGAGTCCTGTGAATCTGCAGCAGGCAGAGATTGCCTGCCAAACACCTGTGTCCAGCAAAGTGGCATGATTGTACAGTGAGGGTAAGAGTCCGTCCAAGACTTGTCACTGTCCTTCTCAGACCCTCTAACAGTAGCCCTCCTGGAACTAAAGACCACACGACTCTTAGTGGGTCTGTCGCATGAATAAAAACAAGAAAAAACGTGGTGCATCTCACAGGGTTGAGCAGTGAGCGACAGCAATTTGCTTCAAGTGGCCAGTCTTTCAGAACTTGTGATTGATGTGATTGTCAGGTCAAAGGTGAAGTCACATCTGTAGGCTTCCCACTGGGGCTATGCCGTCCAGCAGCTGCTTCGGATTAAAGGTTGATAGGGAATGCTGCAGGCGCTGCAGGGGCTGTGCCATGCAGCAGCTGCAGCAGGTCATCCTGCCATCAATTTGTGGCACCAGGTGTCCTCCAACTGGGGCTGGTAACTAGTAACTAGTAGCTATGTCAACATATTTCAAAATTCACAATGGATCCTAGTTGTTGAGCATGTGGCATCATGGCCTGTACTTTGATCATCACTCAGCACGCCTCCTGCCTGCCAGCCTGTACCCCTACGCCCAACAAGTTCTGCAAACTCTGTAGTCGCCAAAGCCGGGGCACCAGCAGAGAGGGGGGACCAGGGATGTTTCAAAGTCATCAGATGACAGTCTTCAGATGTTCTCAGACTATGTCTTGGGATTGCCACTGTTGCCCTGGGCAAGAATTGTGACATGCTGGGACTGGTTTGCTTGATCTTAAGGCAGTCTGCCCAGCGGTGTCAAACACGACGCCGAGTGGTGCTGCTTCCCTGCAACCTGGCAGCAAAACCACTGGAACAGACACCTACCTGGCTCAGATGATTGTCACGGAAACCATCGAGCCAAGGCAAAGGACGGATAGTCGTGAGGCTGGTTGAATGCAATCCTTGCGCCATAAGCCATACCTCAGACTTGAACATGTGCAGTCAAGAATTCAGAATTCATTGATGCTTGTTCTTTTCCGCCTCCTGTCCAACTCCATTCGTGATGCCTTCCAGTTCAAGGAATTGCCTTGTCACCAGGACAGTACAATGGTTATCAAACTTCATAGCTGGATGCTGGAAACGTTGGGTACGTCCTGTATACCTATATAGTGGCCCTTTGTTAGCAACCCGTTCCTGGCCAACATCATGGAACCAACTTCGCAGCAAAATACAAAGAGCAGTTATATACTGACAGCGAAGATGGACAGTTTCAACTCATTAGTCAAGCATGGCAGCTGCTCATAGCTGCTTATCATGTCCTGACCTCAGAGATGATTTGAGATCAACGAAGACTGCTTTGATGCATTTTGATGCCTATGCTTGGATGCACACCCATGTTTACCACCAGGTTGTCAGAGCGATCCATTTTTTACCCAGCACAGATGGAGTATTGTTGTGAAAGGATCAGACAATGGTGCAGTCACTATAGACTTTCTCGTCATCTCAAACAAACATGCTTTACGGCAAGTGGGTGGCAATCATTTCCACATTTCATAGCAGCTTTTGCTGCTACAAACAATAGTTACTAACATTACTGAAGTGCACATCATTTTCTGTATATTCCACCAGTCTGCAGCCCTTTGAAGCTCACTGAACGGTGATCACTCACTCCAGCTTCGGTAACCCCGAAGTCTGCAAGCATGCCATGGCATGTGCCACGAAGAGTGATCTTACATTGAATTTCCGGTTAATCATTTTCTATTATATTCATGCAGTAGTTCTTGATTCTCAACAATCACTTATCTAGATCCAGCAGATTTCCATCGATTCCAGCCTTTGAGCCGCAACGGCACGCCGGCGCGGTACAGTTTCACCTACAGCCCAGCACTGATCCAACAAGGATCGCCAGAGCAACGGACCAAGCTCCAAGGAACACAGCGTGATACAATCTATTCGGTCAGAAGTGGGTTTCCTGATCCAACGGTATTTTCATTTGGTGTGGGAAAACCTAGGAAAATCAGACTCTGATATGACCAAGTTCCACTTGAATCTCAGTGAAGGACATGCATTTTGACTGATGAAGAATGCTTCTTGTTGGAGTGTTGGATCAGAGACCCACCCAAGCCCAGTCCGTTGCTCACAAGTTGGATTTTGCCAGTTTGCATTGCCATGGTCGACAGTGGTGGGGCTGAAGTGCCATCTGAGGTGCGCAAGACCCGTCTGACCTAATCCCGATGAGCCATCAAGTACTGACAAGATCCAATAAGTGGAACCTTCCAGGGGTGATAGTTGTTGCAGGCTGTCAGGGTTTCTGTGTTGTGGAGTGGATGGGAGCTGTGGTGTTGGGGAATCTGGGATACTGGCAAACGTGAAGAAAGTCTCCAGGTTCTAGATGGTTCTAGATGGTGGATGTGCAAATTTTGTAGGGGTTCCTAGCGGTTCAAGCTGCCGCGATCTCCAAATAATTCCATGTTACAGCCATGGAGGCATCGAATGTACCCGAGTTGCGACCTGGTCACTTGGTCCTGTTCTCAGCTTCTGAGCCAGCACAGTGGAAGATTGATACTCCATGATACTCCTATGGCCTATCATTTTATGTTCATGAACATCATGAACTGCACAATTTCATGATCTTTCCAGTTGCAGAGTTTGGTGAGGTTGAAGTCAATGGCCCGAGCCTCGGAATCCTCAAGGAACACTGGCAATTCAGCAGCAGTAGCCCATGGCAGGAGGGAGCACTGAAGCTTTGACTGGACAGTTGTGAGTTAGTCCAATAATACACAATAGTAAAATGATAATCATCATAATATCATACACCAAAACAACAATTTTCTTGGAAAATGATGATAGACCAATATAAACCAATAACCACCATGGGATTTTTGTGGAACCCCCAGGATTTGGACGGACAACCCCATTTCGGAAAAATCCCTGAATCCCAGCCAGGCCTGGCATCGGAGAGCGGGAAACTGCTCAATGGCCAGAGAGGCCTTTTGTGCGAGTTCTTGAAGGCGCCTGTGCCACGGACCCGCTGGTCATAACCTTGTCATGGGGTGGTTGCGCCAGGCAACAGGGCGGTGGCAAGTACGCATTGGCTGCAAGCTCAGTACATCTCACTACTGCGAGTTCGATATTTCTTTATAACATCTTATTACTGTACTTCCTAGACCTTGGAGGCTTGAAGCTCTCAATGAGATTGGAATAATTTACACATCCACACCACACAAACATGATACATTTATGCCCCTGCGGCATTGCCATCAAAAGATGCCCAACAGCGCCAAGCAGCAGCCAATTCGGCCTGCGAGGTGAGAAGCTTGTGAGCTTGAAGCCTGCCAATTTGAGCAAGGCCACCCCACAGACCAAAGAATTGCGGTGGCTACGCGCCATGACATGGCTCTTATATGCTCTTATATTATATATGGTTTGTCCATGTTGCCATCTACTCTATATATATAGAATTATATATATATATATGTATTAGTATACAGTATATATGAATATATTTCTAAAGTTAAACTAAATCTGCTGAGCTTGCAGATGTTTTCCGACTCCAAGATGGACCAGGCTGAGCTCTTTTCATCGATGCCCACTCCACCTCCTGAAGCTGCGGGCACTGAACCGGTGCAGACGGAGCCCAAGTTCAGCTCTTGTGCCTCAAAAGTGGACATTGTATGACATTGTGATCATCATGATTCTCGTGGTTCTATGGGAAGTTTCATCAAATTTCATCAAAATTTCATCCATTTTGTTTTGAGTTGATAGGACTAATCGTCGAATGTCATCCCCTTTTCATCCGCACGAATCAGGCGATTCTCATGACGCCATCCGTACTACCGAGGCCAGCGAGGCGGAGCCGGAGCAGAAGTCGGAGACCCGGGTGGCAGCCTGTTGGGTGATGATTTGTTCGAGGATGATACCACAGGGTAATTTGATATATAATTACCACATACTTGGAGATCCTATAGGTATTTATGTTATATAACCAGTTTTTGCTAGTATTATGGATATCATGCTGGAGGATATTATAGTACCAACAACTGGTCATATTTATTTGTTTTTTTGATTCTACTGCCCCAGCTGGTGGGCTACAGATCGGGGATGATGGCTGATCCTCGTTTGGAAGCGGTCTACCAGTGTCCATTTAGGCAGCAGCAGCAGTAGCAGCAGCTCCTCTTCTTCTCGGTCCAAAGAGAGGCCTGGGAGAGTTTGAGTCTGCAACTTGTGCCGTAGGTGAACTGACCCATATCCAACTTGTGGCAGGGAAGAAAAGGAGGAAGCTCCTTTGAAGACTGGTGAGGAGGTGCTCCAACTGCATAGACTTGATGTGTGCAGCAATGGTAGATATAAATGATATAAACTTAGATTCAAACACCGGACGGAATGCATCCACCATGACCTTCCGTAAGCCTGTCACTCCCCTGCTGCACCAATGGGTGTCTTGCTGAGAGGTTGAGATCTTCGGTCTGAACTCTGATGCCGGCAAGGCCTTGAATGGCCAGAAGGCGAGTGGTGATTGGTAGTCTTCAGGGATCTACTGGGAAAAAATGCAAAAAAATGGAAGAACGACTCAATTGCTGTTTCCACATGTTTCCACAATGGTCAGCCAATCGACCGGATTCAGGGCGTGGTCACAGAGTATGACAGCGAAAAGGACCGTTGGGAAGTGATGATTTCCCTTGAGAAGGCCCGCACCAACCGATACCAACTGTGCTTGGATAGCCATGGATAGCCTAATTTTGCAAGTCTTGCAGATGAATGACTGGGGCTCCAAGCTTTCCAATGTTTGTCTGTATAATCCAAGTGCACCTATGACGTGGTCTCTCGTGTTTCCAATTCCCTTCCTTTTCCCAGTGCCCTCGCTTTGCTGTTCCGCTTTTGCCAAGCCCCTTTCTCTTGCTGATGTGCTTAGTCAAGATGGTTGGTTATAGGTTATATAGGCCAGAGTGAAGACTGATAATGATGCGTATCAAATGTTGTGTGCTGCAGATGGACATGTCCGCATCCCTTGCATTGTGCCGGCCATGTTCCCATCTACAAAGCCAATCAACAAAGCCATACTCTTCCTTGTGGTTTGTGTGCCGATTTTGCTGATTCTCATTTTTGGTTGATTCCGTTTTTAGCAAATTGTCATTTCTTTTTGGCTGCTTTTTGAGTACTTCATCATACTTCATCTATAAGATTGCACACCCTGCAATCTCGTTTGCTTCCCTTTGCTTCTTTGAATTTTCCATTTTCATGGACTTTATATGGCAGTGTGTCAAAACCAATAGTACCCCTTTTTTGTTCACATCAAAATAGCTGGGATTTATGGATGTTCATCCCCCTAAAAATGCTATTAATAGGTATTGATCCATAGCCATATCAGCTCTGCAGGTGGTGAGCCTCCGTCCCGTGAACCTCCGACGCTCCAAGCCGTTGCCTGGGGCGGTGCTGCCTGGGCTGGAGACTCAGTGGAGCAGATTGATTGCATAGCTGGATATCTAATATCATCTAACTGTAACATCTATCTATAGTATCTATAGATATCTATAACATTCTATAACATACGTATAATATATATATATATATATATATATACGATTCGTAATACGATTATATACGTGTATAAGATATATAGTATTATATAGATATTGTGCTATATAGATGAAATCAATTGTATATATATATAGATATAGATCAGAGTTGGTGAGTTGTCTACCAGGGGTTGTTCTGTTTGTCGGAGCTGTGCTTGGTCCTAGACCTCTTCTTTGCTTGCAAGAGCTGTCTCAAACTTGAGTTCCTACGCTTTTTGCGAGGCGGCCCCTGAACGGCCCCAAGAAGTCAGAGGGGCAGTGCCCTCAGTGCAAGAGAATTGTACCCTCTCATGCTGAGGCAGGAAAAGACCAACACGGATTCATGGATTGCATCATATCCAACTGAATTGATGACAACTGAACAGTGCAACTACCACAACGGCACAGTGTACTTCACCTGAGGTCTTTGGCCTCGCTACTTGGTATGGGTAAGGAGGCAGAAAACAATCATACAGTTGGGAAGCTCAGGCCATGTGGGAGTCCCACCCGGCAGAGGTCGCTTTCCGCTTTCCGGATCTTCTGAAAAGTCTGCCGTTGGCACAAGCTGCGCTGAGGCCAAGCCAGCTGCACAGTACTATCCTTGGAGCTGGTTGCTGATGGCAGACAAAATCAGGAATGCAGAAAGCAACATGAATATAGAAAACCAATGAACATCAATGAAAATCAACCTGTTGATGTTTCGGGTATTTTTGCGGATCAACCTTATCTTTGTGTTTGTTTTTTTTGTCCAAAGGGTAGACTGCTTTTACCGAGGTGGCAATCAGTGTGGTCCAGGACCTCCGCAGAGGCAAGGTGTCCAGGAGTTGCACTGGGAGCACGATCATATGACTCTTATGGGGGATCAGAACATATCAAAAATGATGGGATGAACAAGGCTGAACATCCATTTTTCCATCATTTTCCAGCTAATGTGGTGTTCACAAGGGGTAACATGGTTTTGATCTATCATGTGATTCATATGACGCATGACACCTCAACGACATGTACTCCATGCGGCTGTGAGTTTCCTGGAAGCGTATCAGCAGGTTCGAACCACCACAATACCACCTGCAGCTGCTATGAGTCCAACACTCAGTGTATATTGCAGCATGGCTACATCAAATCTACATTCTATAGCCATCTATACAGTAGCCATTTGGAGAACCGTAACAAATGCCTTTGCGCTCCCTAGGTGAAGACCAGCTCTCGTACAGGGCCCAGAAGTTTAGACAGTCTTGAACACATTCGACTCCAAACAGCCTCAGCAAACATGGCTGTTTCAGATACAGCACATTCAGCACATCCCCAAAACTCGAGACAATTGTAGCTGTACAATGCTGTACAAGAATCGACCAATTTTCTATAAATCCTACAGACTCCACGGATCTCCACAGTCTAAAATCAAGGTATTTGCAATGCTTTCAGAACGAGAACGAAAAGGTGCGAAGATCCAAGTTGCAAGGTTTCTTGATTTTATTTGTATTAATCTTGTTCGTTTCATGCAAGTTGCACAGCAGATCTGTTTCGTTGTGTTGACGTTGCTTCCCTTTGCAGACTGAGCTGAAGCGACGCCGGCGGGAATCCAAGATTCGCCGAGAGCTCGTGATGCAAGGCATCACGGATGAGGCGATGCCGAGCACAAGCCAGTTATATGGGGGTTTCCGTAAATGAAGGTATTCGTACCATAGAATAATTGAAAATCTTATTAAATGGATGATTTGGGGGTACCAATATCTTAGGAAACTCACATATAGTTTATGAATCTATATTAGTTTGGCAGCAATGGAATTTACTTTAAAGATCTATTGATGATGTTAATAGTGCTTGCAGGTGTACTTTTTCCTGGTGTAACATACAGATGTAGCTTTCCTTGACTTTGTTAGATCTGAGATGCAGAAAGTATCAAACAGCTTGGTCATGATCATGAAACCACCAATCAAAGAATATAGAAGAAATATTTGCTGCAAACCTTGACGGACCCAAAGCCTTGCAGGAGATGGTTCTGGAGGCCTGCTGGCTGGGTTTGATGGACCCAATTCGGGAAATTTGATTATTTTCGGATTCAATTCATTTATTGGCTCAGCCCGAGAGAAATAGACATTGTCACTTTTTGGTACTCATGCGCCAAGAAGCATTTCTTTTGGGTTGACATTTCATGTTCAAAGCACGGTTTATTGCCCCAGTCTCGGAACGGCTTTTCTCAGCGGCAACATTTAGAGACTTTCCCTAAAGCATGCGCATTTACAGTATTGGATTTGCTTGTTCAAAACCCTGACTGATATTGACTGATATTCACCAGCTGCTTTCAACAGTTCCAACAAGGCTCCAGTATCAAGGAATACCAAATATCAAAGGCCAGTTGAGCCATATATCACGACAAGTTGGTCATTGGTTTCTTGGGGTTGTACTACTTAGTTTCTTGGGGATGATCATAATATTACCCACATTATATATTATATTATATTATATTATATGATATTATATTATATTGTATTGTATTATATTATATTATATTAATATATTATATGTATATAATTATGTATCTATCTATCAACTATCAACCGGCCAGGTGATTCGTCAGAGGGAGGAGGAGCGCACGCAGAAGATCCTGTTCCGTGGCGAGGCGGGGTCCGGGCAGGCAGGACCGGGGCCAGGGAATCCCCATTTCTCGTCCCCTTTCCGAACACATATATGTGTTGATGTTTGAATATTAAATGGCATTATGAATCAAAAATGTTGAAACACAATTTGGGCAAGCCAATTGGGCCAATTCCCAAGCCTATCAATTCCCGATACCAGGGACATCCAGGGATCGGTGTCGTCGTTGCCGTTCACGGCAGCGGCTCTTTTTCGTTTCTCCCAGGTCGATGGAACGACCAGGGAAATTTTCGGCATATTGGGACGTGCCGCTGTGTGCTGGGACTATCCAGTTCAAACCCAGGGATTTGTATCATTTGGTTGAACACACTTAACCTAACAATTCCTACAGTAGATCGTATATAGTTACTGTATGATGCATGTGATATGTGATCATCTTAAGTCACTTGATAAGATATGATCAGATCATATTAAAGATTCTTTCTGGTTTGTAATCATGAGTATTGAGTCAGTATTGAGTAGCATACAGTAAGTCCTTTCCACTTGCGGGTTTTGGACGCTGCTCAATTGGACGCTTGAGCTTTGGGAAGGGGCAGAAGGGGGGCCAAATATGGGTCCGTGGCATGGTTGGCCGGCTGTTGCTGTGCGCAGCGAGAGACACTCTCAGGAGAGCCGAGTTCCGAGCTCTCTCCAAACATCTTTTGGGGCTTCGACCGCCACATGGCAATGATGTGGCCCAAATCTCTGGACCTTTCGTCATGACCGAGGACAGCAACCTGGGTCAGAGCTGAATTTATAAGGGGTCTCCCATGGTCTCCCTCTATCAAGTAGGGGAACAAGGAGTATGTTTGCAAACCACCATTGACTCAGCGAGTCTCTTTGGGGACTGAGATGTGCTGAGGTAGAGCTTGAGGATTGCTCACCTTAGTTATTCGCGCCTTGGCACGTGGCCTAGAGCGCCACTCCCAAAGGTCGCAGGGCCGAGTTGAGAAATAACCAATTCGAGTTGGGAATTCCGGTCTTATCGATGTAATGTGATGCCAACATGCTGGGTCTGGGGTCGCCCCTGACTCATCATGGCACAAGTTCGCCTCCAGGTCTGCGCAAAATTCGCCTCTTGGAGAGTGCGATTTGCGCTGCTCGCTATGTCAGCAATTTACCATTGAGAATGGGACACATGATGACAGGATATTAATTAAGAATGACTATAATGGATGATATCATCCGCAGGTTACACATATAAAGACTTAAAGAGGTAATTATTCACTCATGAATTGAATGTAAATGAACAAAGACGAAGCAGTGCTGCATTAAGGCCCCGGGATAGTAGACCATCCATATTGTATCGGTACTGCTTATCATAAGAATGTGCATCCCTTATGAGCAGCAGGAGCATTGAACATGATTTGATAGCAATGCAGAGGAATATGTTAGAAAGACATAGAAATACAGTTTCTTCCCAATTCCAGCAATAAATGTCACAAGACAATGGTAGTCCAGTGATTGGTTGTGAAGGGGCCCTGGTTCCCACCGCAGTCTTTTTTGCACAAGGTTGGCCAGGGACACCATCGCTGGAGCCGATTTTGGAGAGGTATTGCTTGAACACATGGACGCACGTTGTGCTTGCAACGATAGAATTACTGTATATATTAGAATGTAATGTAATGTATTAGATGTATTAAGACTCAACACATTTTCAGAGATTGACTAAGATTACAGGTTTGTAAACTAAGATGTTTTGAGGTTTGCAATCTAGGTTTGTCTATTTTGTCTATTTTGTCTCGTCTGCATGCGAGTGCATCCCCCCTTGATCCTGGCCGGCTGAAGACTCCCAGGGGCTGGTGCGCTGCAGCCGCATCCGGCGCATTTCACTTTGTTCAACGGTGACAGTTTTGTCGAGTCGACTCCTGGGACAGGCAGCACTTTCGGACAGTGACTCATCCCGGTCGGGCCCTTAGATCTCCTGAGATGTCTTGGGGTGCTGGCACTGATGTTGAGGTAGTAGATGGTATAGATGATGGTAGCAGGTTCTTCTCACACTGGTTCCCTAAAGACATCCGGTCAGCCAGAGATATTTGGATCGCTCTTGGTCTAAGCCACGTCCCTGCAGGAGTGGAGAAGGCCCCCAAGCCATTCCAACGGCCGAAGCTAAGAGACCAGGGAAGAGGCCAGGCTTTTGCTGGATGGGGCTGTTTGGAAAGACTATATGACTTTGCAGTTTGGAAGGTTCATTTCCATACTCTTCAGTTTGACTTGCTGGGAATTGGAATTTAGACCTCTTATCTTCTGGTCTTTGCGAGGTCGCAGTCAAGTTCGTCCAGCGACTCGAGCACTTCCAAGAGACAGAAGGTCCAGCAGTCTGAACCACCTCTGCAGTGGATGTTAACACTTGTTTGATGGTTGTATATCTTGTATTTGCATTTTTTTGGCATATAGAAACGCACATACAACAAAGTTGTTAGGTGCAGATGAAACATCTATCCATGGATGGGATTCGTTTGCCTGGGTAATGTTGAACACCGTGGGTCAATGCGTGGACCACAAACAAGATCGTGTTGCCCAGGTCACGGCCTGATATTGAGCATGAAGCGATACTGACAAATGGTTTCCAAGCAATGTCTGAGCTGAACAATTTGTCTTAGATGTCTGAGATGTTTGAGAGTTCAACTGAGAATCTCTTGACATCTATTGATTTGCAAAACCAAGTTGTCTCCGGTGCATTTTGCAGGAAACCATTTGTCATGAAGACTCTTCTCTATGGCTCCAAAATGAATTGACCAGTCCTGCTTCAATCGAGCAGGTCAGGATTTTCATTAGGATGCCAAATGTGAGGAGACTAAGCTTCACGCTTCAGCACATGCAGTGTTGCAATGTGTTGCAGTACGTTGCAGTGATAGAATCTGACAGAACATAGAACCTCGCGTCCAAGTCGGTGTAGTTGACAGTGCAGTATGCCCATGCAGTGAGATGGCGGTCTGCGAACTGCCTCCTGCGACAATGGCGACTGCTCGCTCTGCTACCCTGTCAGAGTTCGAGGTAAAATGTGGCTGAGACATGATTCGTTGGAGCTGTTGCAGCTTTGATGGTGGAAACGTGGAGTCAAAACATGGCACAAGAAGCACAAAGTATGGATATCTAAACATTGGTCAGTACACGGAAGGTAAAACATTTACACATCGAGAGTTGAACCAGGACACATAATGATACAAAATGAGACAAGAGTGCCAGATGGGTCAGACTTTGAGTCCCTTGACGGAGCATCCATGCCGAACCTGCACGTCTTAACATGTTTTTTCGTAGCTGAGGTTTGCCTTCGCCGACTGGCCTCTTCGCACCGATGGCATGTTTGAAAGTTTCAACGATTTTCAACCAGAGAACAGTTGTGGCTTGTAATCCAATGCAGAATGTGCAGTACTGTATGAATCTGTATGGATCTGAATCTGTATGGCTGTTGACTTCCTAGTCCTGCTTTCAGGTGATCTGATATTTCTTGACATTGCAGGCTTCGCACCATCCGTCATTTGCTCAAAAATTCCAAAGCTGAATTCCAAGCGTTTGGGACACATAACGTCATGAGATATGATATATATTCATATATATTCGTATCAAAAACGTTGTCATGGACTCAACCCTTCGGGCACTGTACATTTGAGCGATAAGCTTTCAGTACTAGCAGTACTGCCAGCGGCGAAGACCCATGATCCATCAGTGCAAGTGAGCGCTGTAGTCACCAGCTGGTAATTTTATTAATGACTATTATGTCACTAATGGTTAATTATTATATGGTTAATGATGGTTAATGATGGTTAACTATTAGTCCCATGATCTACCAGGCCATGTCTTAGGCAATGTCCTTGTCCTTTGAAGTGGGATGATTGACGCGACCAAGCGGATGGCGTTGAGTCCAGACAAGCGATGTCGGTTGCCCAGCGGATCGTTGCTGGTACCCTGCAACGAGCCTTTTCCTTGAATCCTGAGGCCATGTGCCTTCAACAATTCGGCGAAGACGCAGGGGACTTGAACACTCTCCACATTGTATGAAGAGACCATGAACGAACACGTTTTGTGATTTTGTGCATGATTTCGGACTGTTTTCTCAAAGATGAGTCGCATTAGGCCGTCCTTGCGGGCTACACTCGCTCCATCTCGAAGTTTGGGAAGCAAAGCTGCTGGAAAGAGGCGGCTTCGATCGGCTTGGTAATATGATGTAATATGTGGAACTCCTATGGTGATGCCCTACACATCCCGGCATCCCTACAAGATAACCAGCAATTAACCAGCAATCCCACCATGGCCCCAAGGCCTTGAGAAGTCTCCAGCGACTTTGCGCCAGCAGCTTGTGGTGATCTCAGTGTTGGGCCGTCTGGAGCACCATCAAACATCTCAGGTCTTGGAGACTGCTATATATATATTATATATATTATATTATATATATATAATAGTTTCAAAGGAACCACGGATGACAGACATGCTGAAAGACATTGAAAGACCAAAACATATCAAAACATATCAAAACATCACTTTCGCCTTCAGTTCACTGATCACTTTCTCAAGGCAACCAAGACTCGTCCCCTTCAGCGCCATGACCCCAGTTGTGGCAGTGGCCAGTTCAGCCAGGGCCAGATGGGCTGCTGGGTTTCCAAGGCAGCCATGCAAGCCTGCGAGAGGGCTGGACAATGGCAAAACGTCTTGTTGGGTCCTCAAGTTTGGCATCAACGTACGCGACGAAACCGACTGCTGTTTCCGGAAGGTCAGGTGTGGTGCAGATGTGGTCTCGAGGTTTCGGCCTAAGGAACCCTTGGAAGCAGATTATATAGACATATTTAAGAGTCGCAAGGGATTCCCACGGTTCTTCACGGAAATTATATATATATTATATATATATAATATATGATATGATATGATATATGTATTATTGCAGTGATTTACACAATGCAATGTCTTGGCATTTGATCTCTAGACTCTAAATGATGTTGTTACTTGCTCGAACATCAAGTTGAGGATTTCATGTCGACGCATTGGCCTACAACGTCCACATCTTAGTTGCATAGTTGTGCACTCAAACACATACCTTTTCCGGTCCTTGCAATACACATGGCACGAGGCGCTGATATTAACAAAGACACCAAGAGATGGGATGGAGTTCCAGTGTGTAATAATGGAGTAGGAAGCATGCATAGAGTAGAGACATTATTCCAAGACAGACTGCCTTGAGAAATGTTGTATCACAAGAAACATGATCATGTAGCACCATGTAGCACCTTTTTTTGGGGGCCTTTGAGTAACACACACACACACTCGTTTTTGTAATTCAGGTCGCCTTCAAAGCACTGAGTGGCAACGACTGGGTGCGAGTTCTGAGTACCTTCGAACACCTGCTACTGGAAGGTGCATCTCCATCATGGTGCATTCTGACGATGGCTCTGCAGAGCTACTTCCTGTTTGGAATCTGGGGGATGGCAATGGATCCAAACCCACCATCCCCAAAAATAGGCAGCTGAGTGGCCCAAACATACTAATACCATCTATATAATACCATATACAGTATATAATACCATTCTGTTCATGTTCAAGATGCGCACTGGGGGCACAGGTTTTGATCTGCTGCCATGTGGACAGAGTTGAGCTTCCTGGTTTCTGCATGATTTTGCATTGATTCTTTTTCAGATTTACCACAAGTATCCTCTGTCACTTGTGATTCTGGCTCATCTTGGATCAGCACCTCCGCACTTGGATAGTGACGGATAGTGGCCTTGTACCTATCTGGCAGGAGCCGCACCGGTTGCTCTGGACTCCAGCTGCAGTACTGCCATGCTGGCAGCCGGTTACGGCCCAGGCGGGTGTCATTGGTGTCATCCTTTCGAGGAGGCACAAGAGGTTCTTTGGCCAAGCGAAAGATTGTTTTGTCAGGTCCATCTTGGCAGCGAATCATAAGTTTCTTCACTGGCCTCTTGAGGCAGGACTCTCTGAGCACTCACCGTTGATCTGATTCAATTTGACAACTCAGTCAAATGATGTTAAATGCAATTTAAATCATGATGCTGAGGCAAGAGATAAACCCTGGTACTGCTGGCTACAATACAGTCGCTTGCCCATCAAGATTCACTCATGCAACAATTTCAATGAAGATTTATATGGTGTTCTTCAATTAGCCATAATAGCCCACGGCCACGCTCCTACATCACCAAATGGCATTGGTGGAGCTTTCAGCATCTTTTAGCTCCCAAGGTAGTTGCAGCTTGCCTACGTGGGCGAGACTGGGCAACGAACTCGGTGGAAGCTTTCTGTGACGATTTTTCCAAACAAGGCCCACTGTCCTTGGGAGACGATGAATCCTGATGAATTGGGTATCTTTGCCCTTGTTGTCCTTGGCGACTTAGGCAAAAGCCCTGGGATTTTTTGAGGAGATGGACCAGCCCTGAGCTTTCTTGAGGGAACAGAGACACTGGCAAACGCTGCAAACGTCAAACGCCGTCAAAATTGGCCTTTGAAATCTTTCGAATCTTTCAAACAGATGGTGTCCGGACGTCCGAGGCTCAAGATTCAAAGTGATGTGTTCACCTTCAGCAGCTTGATCTCAGTGATGAAGGATCTGCTTTGCCCGTTCTCTTGGGGTCAGAGATGATAGAGATGGGGGTTGCAAAATGTGTGAGCCTAGGACTCCGTATATAGAATGCACTTCAGAAGAGGAACCAATCCTTCAAGCAGCTTGGGTAAATCCACGTGCTATATCTTGGTATGATATGTCTTTCATTTTCTTGTGCAGAGGAGAGCGGATGGAGAGAGAAAGCTACAGAACTCTTCGTGAACATGCGAGGTGCAGAGCTTAAGCATGGACTTTTGCCATGAGCTCAGCAATTCTGCTTGATGACTTGCTGAGACTTACCTAGGCAGACGCTTGACTGCAGATGTCGTCACCGCCAATGCGGCAATCTCTGCAGCTGAAACAGGGCAGGTGCCCTGATGTGCTTTGTGGTCATAAATGTGCATAGTGTCTTGAGAGAGGACGGCCATAATATTGACATATGGAGGTGCCTTTGAGAGTACGCATGATGCCCCCATCATTGAAACTGTGCAGGCAGCGCTTGATCTTCTCCGCGAAACACAGAAGAAGGCCTGCCCCCAGGGCTAGTTTTGCACTGACACCCCCTCATTTGCAGCAATTTGTAGTTATCAGTTGACTGAAATGCCAGAGCGAAGTCAGAATCCGTCTCGCAACAAAGATTGACCTTGGTATACCTTGGTTCAACCCGGTGAATGGCATTTTCACAGGAGTTGCAGCCAGATATCTTCAGCTACAGCATTGTCCTCGATGGGATGCCAGAAACAAGGCCGTCTGAGACGTTCAGAACTTGAAACAACTGAAAGCTTTGGAACGCTTCATCAACTTAACTATTCCCATCAGCGCGGGCACATCAAAGTCCCAGCCACAGTACAGAATCAGTTTGTTTATTGTTTTTTTTTGATTAGATTGACGATTATATAAATCTTTGTGTAAGCAATGGCCAGCTCCCAATGTCGGGACAATGCTGACATCGACGCCGACCATGATCCCTTCAGGTGGCAGGATTCAGTCTCCCTTGCTCAGGACCGTCACTGCGATTTCACTCTGCGATATTTTGTCCATGGCCAGAATGAATTTGAACATACGTAATGATAATATGAATAATATGATAAACTAATGTTTTGATATGTTTTATCTTCCATTTTCTGTTGGCGATGTTTTGTTCACTTTGAGCCCTTGATCCAACATGAATGATCAATGATCAAATACAAACACCTGTCGCTGGTCAAACTTTGTTGGTACATTGCACAGATGCTGTTACTATTTGTGCTTCGTCTTGATTTATCCTAATTTTGTCTCTCCTTTGTACTGGTATGTAGCGGTATGTACTGTGACTCAAGGAGATGGAAGATACGGCAACAAACCCCGGTGCTGTGGCGCTCAGCGCTTTGTTGCCGTCGATCCCATGGCAAATGACCCTCTGTCTGCTTCATGAGAATCAGAAGAGAAGTCTCCAAATGGATGAGGCAAAGCGTCAGATTTCAGACGCAAAGGACTTGCCGAATGAATTCCAAATCAGAATCCAGATTGAATCAAGATACCTCAATGTCCTGCTGATAGAACTAGTGCCTTCAGTGACAGTTTTTTTTTAGAAGTGCTGTGCTAAAGGTTTCGGAAGGTGTTAGCCCTGGTGCCACAAAGGGGTGGTACTGTATGTGTCAGACTGTCTCTGCGGAGGTCTTATGTGGGTCCGTCTTGAGTGCTTTTGAGTGCCCTGATGGACGAGCGCAAGGGCTATACGGGTCTTGGAGCCGAGCCATTGACTTCTGGCATTGGACGTCATGTACAGGACTCCCCATCAACGAGGTGACGCGGACATCCGCGATGCGAGCCATGTGCTGCAACTCCCAATGGCTGCGGGCATCCTTGCTACTGGCAGACTTGCCTGTTTCTGGCATCTCGTCGCCTGCAATGTCTTCTCTCTGCGCTATGATTCTCACTGAACTGGAGCATGAAGCACATTTGGACGCCTCGCATATGTCATTGATCAGCCGAATGTCGCGGAGTTGCGAGCTTTACCTTGGCCACAGCATAAAGTCTCCAGCAGATTTGGAGTAGTGATGCCTTTCACGGATACACCTGATGCACATGCATTGACTGCTTGCATGTTTTGTGCAAAACAGATTCCCGAACTGGACTTGCAAGAGCTGCCTTGCATGATTCGAAGTCATTTGGCTCTCATATGTATACCTGATTATACCATATTATACCGTAGTAGTACCCTTATCATCTCTTATCCTTGTCGCATCAAACGTGATCAGATCAATGTCATTGACTCGCATTGATTCCAGACATGTGAAGCCATGTCAAGCCATGTCAAGTCTTGGATTTTTAACCGTCGAACCAACACCCGTACATAGAGCTATGGTGTGCAACATTCTGAGGCATGTGGGAAAAGGATTGAAATGGCTGATTGATGCTGATTGGAGGAATCCTCCATGAAAGATTGGAGGAATCCTCCGCTCCGGCTCAGGAAGCATGATGGGAATTGATTCTCCTGAAGAACCAATGGTGACCGATCGTCGGGGCATTGTCCTGATCTCATTTCAGAGCATTGCAGAGCCATCCAATCACAAACCAGTTCTATATATATAATGTATATATATATATATATACATATATATAATATATATATATTATATATATAGTACATACCGTTATTATAGAAGATATTCAGGAATTATTTCAAATAGAAGATGCTTTTTGGGGGTGCGGCCAAACGCTTTTCAAATAGAATAGAAGATATTGCAGAGTGCAAAAGTAGTTCAAATGACCAGAAATCCAAGAATAAACCCCTCACCATTGGGATGATCTTTGGAATATCTTCTATTTGAAAATCTTTTGTCCCACTGCCATTTTTTGCGTTTTTTGCAGGGAAATTATCTAAAATCAATAGAACATTGACGCCCGGACCTGGGTGACCCCCCGAAGAGGAGAGTGCCAAAGTACCTCCCGAAGTGGGACCCGGCCGGAGGTACTTTGGCAC
>Ga0126342_10003037_pt1 | contig 27233 bp, 23 predicted proteins | sample Cyp1metagenome_FD_92528 | JGI IMG/M metagenome (GOLD analysis project Ga0126342, IMG submission 92528) | Coral microbial communities from Lord Howe Island, Old Settlement Bay, Australia - Cyphastrea 1 metagenome | ecosystem: Host-associated > Invertebrates > Cnidaria > Coral ... | reverse complement strand
GTAACGGCATTTTGACAAAATTTGCTTGCCGCTGAGGTAAAACACGCAAAAAAAAGAAAACGCAACCAGAATTAGACATTTTTCATCATCGCCAGAGACAAAATCACTGGTAAATCCCAGTGTGGGTCATAAGTGCCGAGAAGTGAATTGCTAACGCCTACACGTTCCATTCCCGACCCGGCGGGATGAATATCATAATGATGAGTAGGGTGGTCGGTTTAAACTTTAAACTGATAGATTGGCGGAGTCGGGTTGTGTTTACAGAGTGAATGGTTGGTAGGTCGGCGGACAGGAATCGTCTTCCGCAACGATACGATTATTATTCCATGGATTTCCGTGGTAATTACATTTGAGATTCAATATCAAGTGCTCCCATTAAAAATTCAGCTTAGATATCCTCAGCATATACCTGGAATATTTTCCAGCAAAAGGTTGACATGTTGCCAGAATATTTTTGGAAGCAAAATTGCTGAAAATTATTCCATACGTGGGCAACGTATCAGAATACTTTTCCAAAACAACGTTCAACTATAGCGGAATATTTTAAAAATATTCCAAGGGGGTATGGACGGTAGGGGGTATGATAGGAGCCCCCCATCACGCACACACACATAACTGAATACATACATACATACATACATACATACGTACATACCTACGTACATACCTACGTACATACCTACGTACATAACTACGTACATACCTACGTACATACCTACGTACATACCTACGTACATACATATATATATATATATATATGATTCAAACTGAACAATCGTCATTCTTTGTTCCGGGAAGTCTAGTAGTGTTATTTCTTGCCCAATCTGATAGGGAGACCATCCAGCTACTTCAGTGTTACCTTAGCCAGGAAGTGTTCGATGGAAATTGATCGTGTTTTTTTGGGTGTGGTATTGCAGGCATTGTCACTATTGAATTGTGCCATAGCTGTGTTCCTGAGCACGTGCATGATGGATTGAACATTGAAACATTGTAGCAAGAAACTTCAAATGTGGATCACCAATGATTGCAATGACGAAATTATCATTAATGAACATAATCAATGCTAGTAATTGGAAATATTTTGTTTGATCATCCTCTTGCTCCATGCTCCGCCTATGTTTGACTTCAGGTCTGCTTTGAACGCCGGGTTTTGCAAACTGGAGTTCGCTGCAGCAAGCTTGCGCAGTGACAAGGAACCCATCCGGGAGAGAACTGCGCTGTCAAGAGAAACTGAAGCATATTGCACGTGTGCATACATGCGCATGTTCGTGTATATAGTAAGATGAATTTCACGCATATTATTATACCTATACCGATTATGTAGATATAAATATGCCATGGCACGTGCGCATGACATAAATGGCAATGAATATATTTATAAATGAATACGTGACATGAAGAAATACACAATATGATAGAGATATAGAAACCAATGACAATGATGCAGATTCACCATGGTGGCCTGAACAGGAATTGGTGCTCGCTGCAGTGAAGCATCATGGCCAATCTTTGGCAGATGCGCACGAGTCCCTGCAAGGGGATCGTGAGGTCTGGCAGGGTCTTGCATTTGGCAATCTTGCATATTTCCATCATGCGCAAAAAAGAACCGTAGAAGATCTGGCTGAAGTCGAATGAACATGTCTGGCAACTCACCGGCTCATATCGGTTCAAGCTGGCACTAGCTCGTGCAAGTGCAAGGAACATGATTCCTGTGAACAGAGCAACTTGTCAAAAGGGTATGCATTCCCAACATGTTGGAAAACTCTCGAGGTTGAGAGCCTTAATTGCGCCGCCACACATCAATACATGAGACTGTTGTGGAGTCGAGTCAGGAGGTAGAGTCAGGAGGTAGAGTCAGGAGGTAGGGTTGTGCAGATTCCAACCAGTTGCCGGCTCACAGGAGGCAACCACAGTGGCCAAGCTTTTGGCACCATCCTCCATAACATGCAGCTTACATGTGCGAAAATGGTTGCAAGTCGAATATACAGAACGAGCCTCTTGTCCACACGAGATGAAACACATCATTGCCAACATGCTTCCTCTGTGGATGCCATGGTTGTTGGTGCTTTGCCCCACAGTTGCAGCGCAGTTTGGTGGCTACACCCCACCAGCGCCAGTGTGCAAAGCTTTTCAGTGCCCTTCTGGACAGCAACCGGTGGGCAGAGAGGAGGTGGAGATTGTGAGCTATGGCTGCAAGGAAGCCGGCTTGAATGTGCTGAGCATGAAGGACTTTGATCCATCCAATCCCTATGCAGGGATGAACCAGCTGGGCAAAAATCTGAACAAATGCTGTTTAGAAAGAGATATTTGCAAGCAAACTTGTGGCATGACGGCAAAGGAGTGCCACGATTCATACCAAAAATGTCAGCAGAAGGTCTGCAAGGGTGACCAGAATTGCCAATTGCAAGCCATGGTGGCTGACTTCACTGGTGACCCCTACGATGAGAACCAGTTTGATTCGGAGAACAAGGACAAGTTCGACCCTTTGGAATCTTGGTGCAGCAAAGAGTCAGGAGTTGTCCACAGTTGTGATTAGATGCGTTATGTTTTTGCTTGATGGTTGGGTTGGAACATATCGAAACCAGTTTTGCGTTGGGCCTGTTTGGCATTGGTTGTTCCATTTGTGCACTGTATGGTGACCGTCATGACCCAGGAATCAAAGTGCAGGGGCTACAACAAAGCCCAGGAGGCGGTCTGCCAGTGCGTGCCGAAGGCAGAGGCGCAAGATGCGAATGAAAAGAAATTGAAGTCGTTCTACAAGAAATTCAACCCAGAAAAGCTGGACAGCAAAGGCGGGAGAACATGTGTGAACAGTTGGTCCTTTCTTTTTCCCGCAACCTTTTGTGGGCACATGAGTTAACAGGGGTCAATTCGAAGGTTGCCGCCCTTTCATGCACTTGTGGAAGTCAAAAGGTGGGATCTTCGAATCGCTCGATGGACATATGCTTGTTCAACATGAAGAGGGGAAGTCCATTGGTCAAGTCAAGCTCTACCATCATCACAATTCTACTTGGATTGTGCCCATTGGCTCTCTTGGCAATGAATCCCAATGGGTATCATATGTATAATTTCTCAGTGTTTGACCGCACAGGTGAGATTAAAGATGTGGAGGAAGTGTGGAAGAAATGGAAAGGAAAAGAAGCCTCGATGTTTCTGGCCCTGGCCAGCAAGTACAAGGACATCTCTCCTTTGCTGAAACATTTCTCTGTTGCAACCATTTCACTTACTTCATCTTACTTCCTTAGCTTCCCCTGTGGCCCTTGTTGAAAGGCAATTCACTGGTAAGTTGCATCCTTGTAGGCAGGGTAGAAAAGACGGCACACCAAGGACAAGGCCGTGAAGTTGAAGGAAAAGCCGAAGCCGGCGCCCTTCGAACCTTCGTCCAAGTCATCCACAGATGATGATCGCCGGTCTGAACGTCCTGAAAGTCCTGAAGTCGAAGTGGACAGCGAAAGTCAGGCAGCCGCGGCAGCGGGTGTTTCTGATTGATCGGCAAGATGTGGGAACTGTGTGAGGTCACAGCAAAGGCTTGTTTTGGTTTGTAAATTGTAAGATCCTGACAGTGGTTTGTGGTTCTGAATGGTTCTGACAACATAAGACTTTGGGCATGGCATCGCTTGTTCGAATGATCGTGGGGACTCTGACCCCGGTGCTTCATGCATAGTTTCAGCATGTTTCTGCTGCATATAGATGTATATAGTAGGTCTCCAAACATCGGAAATGGATAGAGTATTCGCCGTTTGCTCTTGTCAATTTGCAGTGTTACACCCAATCGCATTGCAACGAGGTGGATTGTCTCACCACGGTTAGCAATCGGCTCCCCTAGCATCCGGATGCTAGATTGATATGGTTTGATATGGTTTGATAATGAGGTGAATTGGTAAACCTAAAGATAAACCATCCCCAATTGGGTCTTTGAATTTTGCTATGCCCCTAGCCATGACCCCTAGTCATGGTTGGTTTCAGAGTTTTTTGTTTCACAGGTCATGGTTCACCACATAACTTGCACCCCCAGAATCGGTAGAGCTTGGCATGCAGCCTGTAGGCTTTTGAGGAGCAGCTCAAGGAGTTGCTGGAGAAAAAGGACCAAGAGCTGGTTCAGCGCCGACAAAATCTGGGAGCTTTCTTTGAAACAACTCTGGGGCACCAAGCACCCATGAACATTTAAAAAAGGGATTATATAAAAGGAATCTATTGACCCTGAGCACGGCCAAACATGCTCAAAAGATGATCTTTTGGACTATACCGAGTCACTTGTGCTGGCTTGTGTGGACGCACGACCTCGCACATGCGTGGGCTAAGAACGGTGAACTAGATGCCTCTGGTCGAGAAGAGGCTAAGATTCCTCCAGGAATGGTTGCTTATTTGGTCACATAATGCCATAATCTATATATAATTATATATATACACATAACATATATATATATATACACATAAAATGACATAAATGTATATAGTTTTATATGCACTGGATTTTTGCCGCATGTTTGCTAAACAAGTGTACCTTCACAAAGTGCTTCAAGTTTCGAGGGTCCTCATCCCACCAATAACAGAAGAACAATCCAAGAACGTCCAAAGATAATCACCTTTTGCAATTGATCCCATATCAAATTGGGGTGTGACATGTTGAAACATGTTGAATCATGTTGAAACTACACTGTAACTAGGTACACGCTTGATAGACGGCCGTGGCACGAAATGGGATTTTCAGCAAAAAACTCAATGTTGTTTGACGTTCCTCATTTTGCATTGTTCCAAACTACTGCGAAGCAGCACTTCATAGCCTTTTTTCCTCATTGTTTCAAAAGTTGTTTCAGCCCTTCTAAGAAGGCAATGGGGGTGATAGGCCCTAGACTTTGTCTAAAGACCCATTGGTTCACCATCGCTTTGACGTCGTCTGACATCAGGGTATGTCCTGCGACTTATGTGAGGAAGTGCAAGACGACATGGAGAAGCGTAGCATCATATCTGTGAGGAAGCGCAAGACGACATACAGTAGCGTAGCACCATGTATGTGAGGAAGTGCAAGACGACATACAATAACGTAGCATCATATATGTGAGGAAGTGCAAATGAACGTTATTACCCCACCCCACCCCAATGAGCAAAAAAGCAACAAAAGTACGCGGCCGTCTGCCGAGCGTGTGCCAACTACACTATACATTTGACAACTTTGATGCGCTGTGCAGGGCCCTAAAGCCACCTGAGATTCAGATGCGCTTGCGAGGAAGCCGCCAAGGCGGAGGAAGACTTCGACCAAGCAGAAGAACTGAAGGCGAAAGTCCAGGACCTTACGATTCTGACATATCCTTACCATTCCTTACCATTCCTCACCGATTTCTCCAACTCTATTTTCAGACACACCCTTGCAAACCTTCGAAGGGTTGAAGTGGGCCATCAATTGCAAGGGTGAAAAAGATGGTTTCTATGGCATGATGTGACATGGGCTAAACATGGCTAAACGCTGGTGAAAGGATCAGCTCCGTGGTGCAGGAGCTGAAGGAAAAGGAGATCTCGAGATTAAAAGATCAAAAGGATGCCATGCTCAAAGAAGACGCTCGGCTCAGCTCATTGGTCGATGGTCGACTGCTGGTGCAGGATTCATTGTTACACATTGGTTACATGAAGTTCACCATGCCACATTTTTGTATAAGTTGGCACCAAACATGGCCCCCTCAGCCTCCAGCTGTCCACATGTTTAAGGAAAAGTATTTGGAGGCAAAGGTTTTGAAAGCTCGCATTGCCAAGCTGGAGCTGTGAAGTCCTAGGAGCCTCTTGTTGAGACATTTGAAATGGCGTGGCATGTGGGCGCAGTTGTTAGCATTCTACGAAGCCAATGATTTAGGAGCATAAGCACAGGAAGTCGTGGATCATGAGAAACTTGGGGACAACTATTAAGATTCGTGAAGCAACTTTGCACGACTCTAGATCTTCATGATTTCATGACTCCATGACACTATATTTAAATAGAGAGAGGGCACCTCGATCACGGAAATGATTGCCTTTTGGGGTCCCCGAAGGACCAGCGCGTGCACTAGTGATGGCCTGCGCTGCAACCTGGAAGATGCAACAACGGGAGATTGACCAACAATCATGGAGAGAGAGGAGTTCGATTGAAATGACTGTCTTGTTTATTCTTGTTTTGATTGGCGTTTTCCACTTTATAGTTGGATATGTAACTCCCTTTGATATATATATATACATATACAGCGCAGTGTCATTCACATAAACGAGGTTGGAGCCGGAACCATCCTGCTTTCTAGGCGATCCGGCGATGCCCAACAATTTTAGTTTGGATTGTGTGCGATGGGTTTCCAAATCCACAGGGCTCATGGGAACCCGAATCCGCATAGTGAAATTTCTCAGATGCGACAGGGGCTGAAGCAGAGGATCTAAGCAGGTCATTGAGATTTTGGATGTTGCAGGGTGGGTTGCCATTTAGCCTCTACTAAATCTAGCCACGTCCTGGGACTGTGCCGGAACTCTTCCGTGCGTTTGTTGTCCGGGCCCCGTTTTGTGACGGCTGGATGAGTCTCAGGTCCAGCTTGGGGTGATTCCTGTGGTGACAATGATTGCGCTTGGACATGTCCAAGGTCTTATTCTTATAATATCAAGTTGGACCACAAAGCCCAAGTGTAGACTAGGACTAAGACTGTGAAAATACGTAATCATTAAATATCTATAAACATATAGGTTATGATTAATTATGCAAATACATCAAGCCAGGCCATTCCACAGTGTTGCTATACTTATATCTTGTGCGATTTGATAGGCATCGGCCAGACCAGATCTCCTGCTTTGCGCTCGATTTGTCACCGGATGGAACCCATCAGTACAGCATTGGTCGAGAGCCACTTTGAGATGCAAAAAGGATCGAAAAGGCAGCTGAACAGCCCAGCCACCCAGCTACTTGGAAAGGTGAGTCATATCACTACGAAACCATACGAAATATGACAAAATCACATTATACTATGTCATTCTCACAAGGTCAAAAATTTCAAGGCTCATCCTGAGTCGTACCCAAACCAAACTCATTCCAAAATCCTTTGCATGTCACTTAAAGTCATAAGTCCAGATATTTCAATATTTCCATGATATCTCTATGATTTCCATGCCTTCCCAGTAGAGCCTCCTGCCTTGCAGGTGGTTCTGGCAGCACTTTGCCAAGACTGGCAGGCTTTGCGCTTTGCTTCCAGCAAGCTGACAGAGGCCAGGTGACTTTTTGGGGCATGGGCCTCGGGAACATTGAAGCAGCACTGAAATCATGTTTAACATGGGTGGTTTGATCATGTTTGATACTTGATACCTTCTTGATGTTTTTTATTTTTTTAATGGGGAAGTTGCAATGAAGAATCATGAGAAATCACGAAGCATCAACATGGATTAAAACATCATTGGGAAATATGATAAACACACATATATGTGCATATATGTATATATATATATAGTATTAGTATACAAATACATTGAATCAAGCAACTTTAAGCAACACTTTCCCATGTGAACCTGCCATGGTGAGGACCGAGAGGTGGTGTTGACGGCGCTGCGCTTAGATGCTCGGGCCATGGCCATGGCATCAGCCAAGCTGAGGGGCGAAGCTTGGTGCTTAGAGTGCCCACTTCATGGACGAAAATGGTGGATTTAACCGTCAACTTAATGGGATTTAATGGGGTTTATATTGGAATTTATGGAATTTCATATTTTGGGTAGTAATATGAAATATATACCATGAGATTTATATGCCACCATAGTATATCATAGCTAATTGGGTGTGTCTGAAAATGGGGAAAAAAGGCCTTAAAGTTGCAATGTTAATAGGGGAAATGGCGATGGACCAATGTAGGGGAATGTAGATCCATGGCTTGATCTCAGGACAAGCACTTCATGTTGGAAGCGGTGCAGCTGCAGGGTTTCTGCCTGCAGTTTGCCAGCAAGGAGCTACAGGGAAACCCCAAGGTGGGGTTGGGAGTCGATGTTGGCCAGCGTTCTCTTTGACAACCGGCCACACCAAAGACCAGGGAGTCCGTGAAGTGATCCGTGAACTGCACAGGTATCTGCTGGTATAGAGAGAACAAAAAAGAAATGAACCTAGTTCACCCCTTGGACAACAAACATGGCACCCCAAAAAGGGTTCGGAGAATCATGTCCCATTGTTTTACGGATTGAAACGATCGCTTTGTTTGGGTGCTAGGTGGTGGGTGCAGCAGTGCGGCAAGAAGGCCAGGCTATCAGCCGCTCGTTTGGGAAGTAGTAATGACTGGAAACTGGTGCAGAACTGGGTTATGGGACCGCGTAGGGCTGGGATTTATCAAGGGATATGTCAGGAGCTAACAGAAACTCCCAAAGAAGGACCCAAAAGCATTGCATTTCCTGTGAAAGCAGGGCCAACATGAAGGGCCATACACGGTGCGATTGCCGTTTCAAACTGCCCTTCAAAATCCAAGAGGGTTTCCTCCAAGGATTTGCCTCCCCAGAGCTACAACAGAATGAGGAAGTCGTGTTGGAAGCCCTTGAACAAGATTGGAGGAGCGTCAGGGCATCCATTCATGGGCTTTAAGCACTTTTTAAAGTAATCTAAGTCAGTGGCATGTGATGGCACAATGATGTAGGTGGTGGCACATGTTGCTCAGTTACTTTTTTTGGGGGTGCAGGAACGTCATTGTGGAAGCTCAGAGCCCACTATTCACATGAATCCATGGCCAAGACCCCCAGCCCCATGCTTTCTGCTGTGTCCTGCCGCGTCTTGCCGTGTCCTGCCGTGTCCTGCCGTGAGGGCCTACCAGCATGCTGCTTCACACCTGTTTGACGACAGCAACTTCTGTCTGAAGGCAGTTCAGAGGACTGCAACTCCGATTGCGGCCAGCTGCGGTCCTGATCCAGCTGAAGCTGTCGATACTTACCTGAGATCATTTAATACCGTTGCCACCAGGACTGTAATATATTGGCATCATCCTAACCTGCTTGATCCTGCACGATTCATCGATCATTCGAAATTTAGCTGGAGTGGAGCCCTCGACACATGCTACTGCCATTGAGGCAGAGGATTGTCAAGTGACCTCTTGAAAGCTGGGTGAGACATGTGGATCCGACCCAAAGTACGATGTGGAAGTGGTCAGCTCATGTCAGTGCCAGTCTGTGAGGAGTTGGCGATTGCTACAGGTTTTGCCAGCTGCAAAGAGGCCAAGAATTCCTTTGGACTTGTGCCGGGGTAGCGAAAGCCAAAAATAGTCTATGTTTGAATATTTTTGGACAGGTACTGGTATGGGCAGATGGTCAGTAGTAGCGAAATATGCAAAAGGCCGATAGTATCCGCTAAGGCTTCCAACTCTTGAATCAGCTTGGCGAACGCAGTTCGAGAACAGGGCTGACATTCACGGGTCATCAAAAGCATCAAATTTGGTGGATCATCGCTGCAAGCTTGATTACTTGAGAACTCATCGGGCTGCTAGATTCGGAAACTAGTGGAAAGACCTTAGACTCAGACCAATGCAGAACCTCTCAATCATGTGAGATCTTAGCAGCATGGACTATCACGAAAGGTAGCTCCAGTTGGGCTACCTTGAGTTTTACTTTACGAAGTAAAGGGAAGGGTGGCCAGCCCCGTTGCCTGACTACTCAGGAGGTTGTTCTATATTTTAGGACCCCCCCTTTTGCCCCCCGCGCACCCCAAAAGCAAACCCAGAACAGTGTAATTCAATGTAATTCACAGGGTTTTTGTGACTTTCATGTAACAGTTACTTCTTGCAACATGATGAAAACTGCGTAAATACTAGTGTTTTTGCTAGGTGCTGTTCAAAAACACTGTAAATACCGTGGTTTTTGCTGCCAAGGGCAGAACACCTTGTAAATACCCTGGTTTTTGTGAGGCACCAAAAACATCGATATTTACGGTGTTTTTTGTCCCGCGGGCCTTAACATTGGCTAAGCACAGTGCAAACTGCCTTTTGGGGCCCTGCGCGCATCACCGCCATTATCAACAACAGTAACAACAGCAAGCATTTGAGCTTGGCTTTTTGGGTTTCATTTTGTTTGAAGATGTTGGTGGGGTGACGGGTTTTACACCGATGCGCTTCTACAAACAGACGACGTTACGCACAGCAGCCTTTACACAGGGCAGCCTTCATGCGCACGTGCTCTTACTGTACACAGAGAGGTTTGTGCACAGAGAAGCTTTTACACACAAACGCCTTTAACACAGAGGCTTTCATGCAAAGAAGCTTTTAGACGCAGAAGCTTTTACACGGCGACGCTTTACAAAGTTCAAAGATGCTTTTGCACAGCGCAGCATTTACGCACAGACGCCTTTCCACACAGACGCCTTTCCACACAGACGCTTTTACACACAGACGCTTTCACACACGGAAGCTTTTACACAAAGAAACCTTTGCACACAACAGCTTTTACGCAAAGATGCTTTCCTCTCCTCCCCCCAAAAAAACAGGCAAACATGCATTTGAGCTTGTTGTTTTTTTTCGTTTCCTGTCACGTCCCTTCCAGATAATGAACGCTAATGGATGACACTAGGATAATTGTTTGTCCTTTTTTGGATTCCCTTTCAGCATTCTATACATGGCATGACGTCCATGCCGACCCTCTTCTACAGACAGACAACGTTGCGCACAGTAGCCTTGAGACAGAGCAGCTTTTATCCGCGCATGCTCTTACTAGTACACAGAGAGGTTTGTGCACAGAGAAGTTTTTTTTTCACACAGACGCCTCTACATACAGAGGCTTTTATGCAGAGAGACTTGTACACACAGAAGCACACTCTTTGGCCGAACCTGCACTGTTGCCGTTTGAACTCCTGTCCATCTTTTTGCTTCCTCTTCCTGATCACCTACCTTTCGTGTTCCCTTTCCCAAGTATTTGTGGGTATGTGATATGTGATGTGATATGTTTGACATATATTTTTGTAGGTCTCCTGGGTATGTTCTCCTTTACCGCTGCTGCTGGTGGCAGGGATGAACGGCGGATCGTTGAAAGTGCCGTGCGCCAAAACGGCTTGGCACTGGAATGGGCTTCCCAGCAACTCCGTGCCGACCGCGATGTGGCCCCTTGGCCCTTGGAGGATTCGAGATATCGAAGCTCCCAAGGTGTATCTTGTGATAAATATACAGGTGATAGATGCAGATTTCGCGATGTACTATATATAGATAGATGATGATAGATGTCGATTGCAGATGATATATTCCCCGTGGTTATTTGTGACATTGCTATGTAGAAACGGCCCATAGTGGCCCATTGATATCCACGGGTTTCACACTACCGAGTCCCTTCCCAGAGAACCCCACCAAGAGGCAGATGCAAGTGCACCTTTTTCACTCCAAGTTGGGCTCGATGTACTTGAGCCAATAGCCACAGTCGGAGGAATCTCAACGACCGTGAAAACTTCAAAAATGACCTCGTTGGGGTGCAGTGGTGCTCTGTGCATTTTTCCTAACCGCACTCCCCCCTCCTGCTTGCAGTTCCTCAACACCTAAACAACAAGTTCGAGGGTTGGGCAAGTTTTCACTGGCAACTCGCCCTTCCCCCAGCCAGAAGGGCGAAGACCCTCGTGCGACAGCATCCCATTGGTGTTGATTCCCCTCTTCATCCCTTTCGCGTGGAGTTCCTCTTCGGGTGGGCTCCAAAAAATTGAAAACCTATATCCCTAACTTCGTAGGGGTTTTGAATTCCTTCTCTCACCAGCGCCACGGTCAAAGAGTGTCCAACGGCGTTCTTTGGGTCCAGCTGCTGATGATGTTTTCCTTGTGCTTGGATCCAGCAGCTGATGATCTTTTCTTCGGGTCTTGATGATCTTTTTCATCAGCCACCGATGTCCTTTTCCCTGTTACCTATTTTTTAGCAGGGGCTTTCTCAATCCTCCTTTCTCCATCATATTTGACCAGGAATACCATGTATTGCCATGTATCCCACCAATTTTTCCTCCACCCATTTTTCCTCCCAACTGTAGTCGGGAATCACCTTCCTTTCCTTAGAACCCAAATCGTTCCACAGGAAAGTGACCCTATAGGGCCTCAGTCGGTCCAGGTTCTTGGACAGCGTTGGATGGTCAGGGTGAAAAGAATTTTCACGCCAGCGGTGGTGTGCCCTGGTTATGCTCCTCTGGTACTCGTTCTCCTCCAGGACGACCCATAGATGCACAGCTTGTTCTTGGCCGTCGAAACTTGTCACCGGTGGTGGTTTTGTTAACCAGCTGGTTTCTTCTCCCGTGATGATCGCCGTGATGATAGACTCCACCACCCTTATCCTCTTCCGGCATGTGAGCCATCCCACTGTTTTGTATCTTCCGGGCGTCGAATCAAGTCGTATCCCGGGCGAATCCTGGGTCTTGGAGGTGGTTGGGCTGGTTCTGCCGGCTTCCTTGGGCCCGGCGCCAACGACTCTGTCCCTGTGTCGTCCTCCGGGTGCTCCCTATACCACTGCTCCCATTCCGCGTCCGAGTACTTCTTCTTCTTCTTTTTCTTTTTCTTAGGTTCCCACTTGTCTCCCCAGGCGCCATCCCACCAGTACCAATCCCCTCCGGCCCTCCGTCCACTTCATAGTAGGCCGCTTGGACAAGACGATTGGGCTGGCTTTGACTCCCCAGGTTCTGTCTTCGGTTTCACCGGCCTTTCTTGTCCACACATCAACCTCATTCTGACGAGGTAATCAGCCTATGGATTTTTCAGCCTTCAAAATCAAGAAATATGTGATGCTCAGGGTCGTCCAAGAGCCGATCCAGCATCTCATCAGCCGTCTCAGCACGTTCTTCTTTTCCATGGGACCCATGTTGTACTTCTTCAGCACGAGCAGCCGCCTGACCTTGGTGTTCCTGTCGACGACGCTGAGTGAAGTCGCTGCTCGACACGGCTTCCGGACAGCGTTTGGGGCTCATAACCCACGGGTATCACACTACCGAGTCCCTTCCCAGAGAACCCCACCAAGAGGCAGATGCAAGTGCACGTTTTTCACTCCAACTTGGGCTCGGCGTACTTGAGCCAATAGCCACAGTTGGAGGAATCTCAACGACCGTGAAAACTTCAAAAATGACCTCATGGGGGTGCAGTGGTGCTCTGTGCATTTTTCCCAACAGCAATATCCATTTATAGATGATTAAATCTGATTAACTGTAAAAATGATAAAACATGGTGATTTCCATAGGGTCTATCCGCCTCAGGTCCTTACAGCTGTCCGCTGTACCTGGCAAGCTGCACGCTATGCCTTGGGTGCCGCCCGCAAGGACCGCAATGTCTTGCTGACCTCCGGTCGCTGGCCTCGGTCTCGGTCACCCAAACAGAGGCGGGGGAGGCAAAGCCAAAACTTGGAAGTTACCCTAGAGATCCCTAGGGTAAAGTCATGTAAGGTAACATAGATGTGGAAGTTACCCAAAACCCATGGTTTCCTCAAAATGATCTACCTCCTACCAATGTTTTTTCCCACATCTAAGAAATCTGTGTTAGTTTAGGGCATTGAAGTGGTAGATACTCGATACTTGCCATATATGTTGTAAGTTGATACGGTAGTTTTTGAATCATTTGAAATTAAATGAGGATGAGTGAAGAATCAAATTTTTGAAGTTTCAGACGCACCCTTTTGGGGAGAGCACATTTTGCCGCGCCATTTCAGGGGATGGGGATTACACATTTTGCCCAAGCTTGGTATGTAGACGGTCAAAAGCCACCATATTGAATTGTGATGAAACCCTAATGAGCGGGACTTCCCTTTTGAGCATCCTGCATGTGGGTTTGTTTTGAACACCGTGTGCTTCATTTAGTTTTTTTTGCCTTCTTCCTGTCTTGCATGCTTGCGTGCCGATTTGTCTACCCGCTTACCTACTTTCCTGCTTGTTCATTTTCTTGGTTTGCAATTAAAGAGTCCATTTTTTTAGGCACCAAATCTATCCAAATCTACAGTGGCAAGCGTTTGTGAGCAGAAATTGCTGCAAGAGTCAATGAACTCCGGGAATCTCCCAGGATTTCCGGGGTACTGTTTGCTGATGTTTTCTTTTGGGGGATGGGTTCCGAACAACTCCCCGGTAACTGCCCATCCTCATTTGTTCCTGGCCTGGGTCCAGGTGAAGCTACCGCCACGGAATGGGCAGCGGCCGGTGATGCGGCTTCCTCCGCCCACAATGCCTTCGTGAGGTTGTGATGGACATCCGTGGCTGCAACGACATCCAGGTGTTGAACAGTCTCTGCCACCATGACTGCTGCATTTGACTTGCGCACGGATTGGAAGGCAAACCTTGCCCCGAAAGAAAACATGTTCAGGTGGGCGCGCTGATAGGGGAGGAGATATGTTGTGGAATGAGCGCAGATGGCGAAGCGGGTTGCCCGCGCGCATTGGAAGGGACAAAAAGGTCAAAACAGCGCTTGGGGTGGTGGGAGATGGTGGGCCGGTTTGAATGTGACGTGGAGCCCCAAGCCCTCTCCAGTGCCAATTTACCAAACACCTTGACAGGGCATGACAGGGCTATGGAACATTCACCCAAACCTGTACCCAATTCCCTGAGAAAACCCTAAAGGCTGTAGTACGAAGCTCTCACATGTTGTGATTTCAGAATGGAAAGGCTTTCGAGGAAGGGTTGATCAGTGATAACAATTCATAAGGCAGGGGTTCTTTTGGACTGGCAATTTGACTGGATGGGTATTGACGTGTAGCGATAGCCGGTTACGAACCAGTTTCTGCAAAATAATTGCTTGTGATGAGAACCTCCAGGGACATGATGGTTTTATACGCTTTGTTTTATACTCTTTGTCTTAACTCCAGAGCCACGATCATCACCACCAGTCATCAAAGGTCTCTCTGGCCTGTCAGGAACTGGGCGAAGAGGACAAGCTCATCGAGGAGAGATGGAGACATTTCGAATCATTTCGAGATATTCAAGGTATGAATGAGATATGTATAATATATACTGCTGCATGTATGTCATGTAGAATTTTTATGTTGATCAAAATTGGATCCAGTCTGCGAATTCTCCCATACTGGGCCCGTTGTCGCAATTGTTCACTGGCAGTAATGAAGGCAGAACTAGGCACCTGACCAAATCTGCAGTTTGAGATGTATTCCAGCAGTCTGAATTGGAGTTATGAACAGATGTTTTCACACATGGCGGAGACGGAACCTTGCAGATTCGAAATCTTACATCAAGAGTGTTTCTTGAGCGCTACATGTCCAAGTTCAAAGGTTTGCATGGAACTAATATTCTTGCGGTGTCATCTTCACGAAATGCTCACCAACTTCATTGAAGTATTGAGTGAAGTCGAGTTCGATATCCAAGACTGAAATTGTCTTCACAGGTCCAAGACCGCTACACCATTGCGCCTCAAGCAAGAATACTTTACATGATATATGGAGGTTTCCTAGAATGGGGGTACCCGAAAACCATGGGTTTCAATACTAAACATGGTCCAATTTTGTATGATTTGGGGTACCCCATGGCACCCCTATTTTAGGAACCCCCAATATAACTAGAATCATATTTTTTTTCGGGTGGGCGATTTGTGTTCCAAACCTTGGTCACCACTCTCCCGATGCCTCAAACAACATCAAACAACCCAGTGAGTTGATGATTGCAATGGCTGCAATGGGCTATGCTACCAATTACTACGCCAGATATTTAGGATTTTCCGAATCCAGCTGGGAACCCCCAATAAGCAACGATGTCTAATTTTTGACACTGCTCAGTTCTACTCAAGCCATCAGGGCATAAAGATGATCTGATCACCTGAGGCTTGAGGTGAACAAAAGCCATCTTTTGGAGACACCAGGAGAATATTCTCAGTGGATGCAGATTCCCCTGAACCATCCGTGAATCCAACATGCGGTAATCCATGAAGCCTAAGCTGCTTGGCCCACAGGAGCAGTCAGAATCTTTCACGATGCTCAACTAGGTCGTATCAGTGTGTGGTGATTAATATCCAGGAATTTGGAAAGGTTTCACCATCAGAGGTGACCTCAGCTTCCAACAAAGTTTATCAGAATCCAGCCCTATAGCCTATAGCTCACAATGAATGAGGATTTTCACTCATCCTGGTCCCTTGGCCCCCCCAAGATAGAGCTAATTAATTAATTAATTAATTATGGTTTCATATCGTCAACCAATCCAGTTACCAGTCATCATTAATCTACTGACTTCAGACATGATCCCAACTAACATCAACTAACCAAAGATTTTCATGGCAAGGGACCGATTCCGGAAACCGATCACCGACTTCATCCATTGATGGAAAGCCGCGAGCGGAGCGAGCGGAGTCGAAGTCCTGGGACACTTGGTGCCGAAGGTTTCAAGGAATGGTTGAGTTGATATGATTGAATTGATTATATTTATTGGGGCTGAAATGGGCTGAGAATTTGAGGTGATTTACATTGATTTGCTACAACTCAGTTACAACTTCTTACGTGACATATTTTGACATCATGGTAACGTTTCGAAAGTGTTTCTTTCGTCTAGAAGTTGTGAAAGCTAAGGGAGAGCATTTTGGTGCGTGCCCGGGGCCTTGGGCTGGTACCCAGCTGCTGACGCCGGTGATCACCCCATTGGATTCCCAAAATTTGGAATATCCATGGATCTACATATTCTTGGAATATCTAGGACTTCCATGAACTTTCTATTTGGCTGACTTATATGAAACTCAATATGGTATCACTTTAGCTCTCCAGCTTGTTTCGGCTCAACCCTTTGGCCTTGGCCTTTGGTGAGGTTTGCACCATCTCCGGTGAGAGCGTCCTGGAACGTCAATTCGATCCAGTCCTATCACTGAAGGCGGTCATCTCAGCCTTGGGAGCGAAGGCGCGACAGATGATCTCCGATGATTTAACGAACCTAACGAACCTGTGGCTGATAACTTTCGGTTCTGCCTCATTTGGATCATTGGCGCAATGGCTGAAAACTGCTGGAGAGAAACATGGTGAACTTCACCATTTTCGTGGTTTTTTATACCCCTAAAAATGTTGGAGCAATCTGCCATGGCAGGAAGCATTTTGGCAACTGCGTCTCTTCCAAGATTCCGTGCAGCTCACTGAGGAGAGGGGCTGGGCGGCTGGGATGTTCACCCCAAGCACCATCATGCGCCATCAGCATAATGGCATAGCACCATGATGACCATGGTTGAGCCGTTGAGCCTTCAGGATTTGCGGCTTCAAGACTTGTGTTTGAAGAATGATAAGAACGGAGGCCAGGTGTGAGACCTGTGGCATTTAGAGTGGCAATTGATGGAACTGTTTGAGAAACCAGCCAGAACTGGAACAAACATGGTGTGTTCATTGAAAAATGGACTTGACTGGCATGTTTTCCGAATGCGTAGCGAAGGGTTCTTGTTTTCTTTCTTGGGGGTCTGGGCCGGGGGTGGTGGACTGTTTGCGGGTCGTTTTCGTTTTGCAGTTCTCTAATCGCGTCGTCGCCCTGTCTATGGATTCTATGGGGAAAGTGAGAAAGGGTGATGTTTTGTGACGTAGTGCGAAGTGTGGAGTAGTGTGAAGTCTGAAGTGTGTGGAGTGTGTGTGGAGTGTGGAGCTAGAGTGTGAAGTGTGGAGTGTGAAGTGTGGAGTGTTGAGTGTGAAGTGTGGAGAGGTAAATGTGGAGTGTGGAGTCTGCAATGCGAAGTGGTACTGGGGAGTGCCTTGTGCAAGCTCTGTAGTACAAAGTAGTACTGGGAATTACTCTGTGCAAGACTTGCAGTATAAAGTAGTACTGTGAGGTACTGTGTGGACGCTTTGTAGTACAAAGTAGTACTGCGAGGTGTTCAAGAGTGTCCAACAAGAGTGTCTTACAAGAGTTTCTTACTAGAGTGTGAAAACCAGAGTATGCCACAAGAGTGTCGAGCAAGAGTGTCAGGCAAGAGTGTCTCACAAGAGTTCCCATAAAAGTCCCACAAGAGTGTCTCCCAAGAGTATGCCACAAGAGTGTCACGCAAGAGTGGCTTTTAATGCGATCGAGCATCTCCTGTTCGCTTTTTGTTGTTCTGTAGGAACCTTTCTTCTACGTGAGCTTTAAAAATCTTCAAAAAATGCATTCGGGTTCGTGGTTTCTATCAGGTTTTTCTCTACTCTATGCCAGGGACCTCTTCAGGTGAACACTCTTTTCCCCTTTCCATGAAAGTTGAAATGGCAAATCACTAAGCAATGTGCTCGGCAATTGTCGAAGATCAGCTCAGGCAAGGCGAGCGGAGAGGCGAGAGAGGCGAGAGAGCTCACCTTGAGTTTGGTGCGAAGTTCCCCACGGGCCTTGGCGCTCACAGGTCACTGCAATGGATCATTGCACCTCGGACATCACGAGCGTTCACCCGGGGCGGCAAACACAAAATGTCAATAAATTTCAATAAATGTCATAGATTCACAGATGATGGAGTCGTCAGCAGTCATGAGTCGCGAGATGTGGCGGGTGCCATGGCATTATACTACAAGACTACAAGACTCTACAAGTAGGATTAAGTACGGACTGGGAACTTGTGAAAAAGAATCCTAGGTGGCTCGAAGGTCTGATCATCGAGTGTCCCAGCATATCAACTTCAGTGGATCCCCGTTTCTTTTTAAGAATACATTTGTGATTCCAAAGGGAATTCAACATCTGAAAAAATGAAAAATACATAAAGATACATAACAAAGATATTACAGTATATTTGGTTGAAGTTTTGAGTTCTTGAAGTGTTTTGACACAGTAAGATTCGCTTGGTATTGCTGGGGTTCCTCCCATCGCCCTCACCAAGCCGAGGCAACTCTGGGATTTGGACGGCCGGTGTATCCACACCATGGGAGGAGCCAAGGATAGCACCGAGAATGAGCATCAAGTGACAGGCCGCCACTAGCATCAAGTGACTGATCAACGAGTGTTGCTACGTAAAGGGATCCTGCGCAGCGGGCAGGCTTGGAGGTTGATTGGACAGGTCTACGGGCTCTCTCAGGCGGGAATGGGGTACCCAGGGGCCTATAAAATTCGTGGATTTTAGATGATTTTTGTATATTTTTGTATTGAACCAACAATTTTTTCGGGGGCTAAGATAAGGTGATGCCGTGGTAGTGGCCCTGGACAGTTTGCACACATCGTACTGTGGGCAAAGCACTTTGTCCCATTTTTCCCTTGGGCTTGTGAGATCAGAACCTGTTCTTGCTTGGGTTTTGGACATTCACCCACCTGCAGGCCAAAAGCATCCTTCCTTAATAGATAGATGATCTTTGGCAATATCCAACATGGCAGGCCACGCAGAGTGCAAAGTCATGCAAAGTCAACGTTATTGGGGTCACAATATGGTGGAACATATTTGGATTGCGACATGAACTGAACGGCTGGAATGTGGTGGGACATATTTGGATTGCAATCTAATTGCAACATGCACCCAACGGTTTTAGGGTTGGAACATAGTGGAAGGGTATTACAATTGCAACATGTGAGAAGGTTATATTAACGATTTTTTATATTATGGTATATTAGGGTTGGAAATGGTTGGAACATGGTAGAAGCTTATTAGGATTTCAACATGGTGGAACGTTACTAGGGTCGGAACACGATGGAACGTTATAAGGATTTCAACATCAGCCAGCATGAGCCGTGAACCTGCAGCGCATTTTAACATATTTTAACACCTACAGCGACGGAAGCAGATGGACAGGTTGAAGAGTGGTAATTATATAATATAGATGTAATTAGATGAAGGTTTTCTCTCGGGTCGTTAGCCCGGTGGCTGTAAATTTCCTTGGCTCAGCCGGCTCTGTCTTTTTGATGCTTTGGTGGGATCTCCTGTTTATGCTCCTAGCGGTCGTGATGTGATGGATGCTCACGATTCACGCTAGACATGGCTTCCACTTTCTGGCGGAGGTTGTTCAAGTTTCAGTTGAAGAGATTTGTTCTCAGATTTTGATTTACTGTATCATGTGTCTCTCTATGCCCAAAGCCCTTGTCAGTGTTCCAGGCACCCCGTCTCAAACACACAAAAACACATGCACGCGCCAAAGACTGTTCCATGGAATATCGGCAAGTCCCAATCCCGTACTCGTGCCACAAGCATCAACGTTGACACCTTAGTAAAATGGTCAGGTGACTTGTGTCACAACGTTCGGCTATGGGACCTGGAGCAGGGCAAGTGTTTGTGTCTTGGCTACGTGGTTTGGGGATGGGAAGGGCCAACCACCCAACTGAAGTTAGATGAACTTTCCCCTGACCCGTTTGTGCAACCAGCTTGGCTACCTGGGGTCAGGTATATCATGTCCGGACATGCGGCTACAATAAGAGGAGTGGCTTGTTTGCACTTAGCAGCTCAGCGGCTTCGCGTCCGGGAAACTCCAAGTTTGCGCAAACAATTGATGAGATGATGGAGGATCAAACTGGCTATGAATGGAAAACCGATGAAGAGGGCGCACTTTCAAGCAGTTGGCCTATGTTGACCCAAAGAGTTCCAAAAGCTGGTGGCCGGCCGTCGGCCGTTTCTGGCCAGGTGGCGGTGGATTGGACTCGTCACCTGGCTGTGACGCATGATGCTGCTGGCTTGCTGATTTGCTGGGATTTGCAGACTGGAAACCAACTCTATTTGTTGCATGGCTAAAGGTGAGGATGGGATGGCGGGGTGGAGCGAAGATCTTTAACACGGAGTACAGATTAGGTGAAGATGATAAAAGTTGTTGAAGTTAGGGCATCAACTCTGACGCAGGTGATCTCATACACTGAAACAACTCTGGTGGCAGCGAAACGCACGCATTCTTTGGTGATAGTTTCCACTTGATTTAGATCTCGCCGTCAAATGCCTTTCCATGCCTACATGCAGTTTCTTTGTCAGGCAACAGGGGGCAACAATCCCATCGACTTGTCAACGTGTGAATTAAGCATCATTCCTTTATATAAGCATTATATATATAATCCATCAAAACATCATGACAACCCTAGCCGAATGGTCCGATGGGTGGTTTCAAGTTTCAACTGTTGATCCCACACTGAAACCAACGGGGGCCCAGCCCCGAGGCTCTTTGCTCACGAAGGTGCTGCGGCCAAGATGAGTCCATCTGGGCTTATGGTGAGCGACCTCACTATGACCTCACCATGACACACCATGACAACACAATAAATAAATATATATATATATAGTATTTAAATACTGGTTAGTATGGTGGGCAAGGGGCCCCACCCCAAAATCACCATGTTTCAGGCTTAGGAATGCTTGGGACATGTATATTGTAGTTATTTGTAATTTTGCCAGACTCAACATCAGCTGATGATGGGATTCTACAACATGGGAGGTGGAAAGCTGATTAGATTTGATAGCCATCCATATAGCTAAACTGCCATGGATGAACGGCTCAGAGGTCCGGAATTGTTGCATGACGTTGTCGGCTCCAGCTTTCTTTTAGTGCAATGTACATAAAGCACTTCGGGGGTGGTTTCCACTGCCCAGCTGCCCGACCTGGACGTCAAGGTAAACGATGAGAGGGGCGGAGAGAAGAGCATGACGGCCCAGTAGGATCAGTAAGAAGGCAGCCAATGGAAGCGGTGCGGTCATGGTATTACCCCACGTTTCAACGTTTTAATGGACTACGGTATGCCCAAGCATACCTCTTTGAACCCTTTATATACACCCAATTTTCTATTTGATATTGCATGTATGTGCTTAGAATTTAAAAAAATATCCCCCAAAGGAGGGTGATCAATTGGATTTACCACATTCGGTCCTTGTGGATCCGCTTGATTTTCGCGATGTGATGTGAGCCAATGTGAGCCATGACCAGAGTGCGCCATTGCTTGCTGAGCCTGGTACTTCTGCTTGGGTCTCTAGAATGCATTAATAGGGGCACAGCGTCGCAAGCTTGGTAGCGGATGGGCGATGATGAAGGAATCGGATGGGATGCTCCTAGGATTGGCAGGGCTCCCCCTCAAACTCCGCCAAGGATCTCTATCTTCTGCCAGACATTCGCTGTCAGAGGCCGACCACCTCGCCAAAGTCGCAAAGGAAAAGGTCGTTTGGGAGGTGTGGAGCCGCGCTACTACCAGCAAGAAGCTGTGAACCTATTTTTTCAACGGGCACGGAGCATCAGAAACTGGGATGTTTGGTACTGTTTTTGTTCTCATTGAGGTGTATTTCAGGGCGCCTAAAAAAGCAACCCCTGGAAGAGACCTTTGCAGGCAAAAGGCAGACATGAATCACCAAGGAAACGAGAAGTCTAGGCCGATGCGTTTGCAATTGGTGGGAGGTGCAGGGACTCTTGGCCAACTAATCCTTCCGTTTTGTATCAAACATTGGTAGCCAGGAAATCCCCCATAGTTTTTTTTTGGGGGGGGCAAATCATCAATACCTAGGGGATTTTCCATTGCCATGTTTGATTTCTGGATGTTGGATGATGTTAGATCCTTGCAATGCAGTTTTGCAGTTGGTCATTTTGCTATCCGCGTTAAAATTTCAGCTACAGATTGAAGGGCCCTGGCCTAACAACCTAATCCATTTTATCAGTAAAACAGGGTTTTAAAGATGCACCCAGGGCCACCATTTTGTAGCAAAGTAGCTTTTTTAAGGCTGTGTGTGGGTTTATATGGTGAGGCCGTGAATCCATTTTGTAGCTGCTCTTGTTTGTATAACAAAGGATGTTGAAGGATGTAATAGCTACAAAATGACCTGCAACAAAGCAAGAGGTAACATGTTGGATGTTGAAGTTAGAAATAAAGCCCTTGGGCATGACATTTTGTAGCAAACCTATGTTGATGCCACTGGACCCTGGGTTTTCATTTTGTAGTTAGGTGTTTTTGATGGTGGTTGTTCATTTTGTAGCAAACCAGGGTAAGGCCCAAGGTTTGTACTATAAAATGAGGGGGCACAAGGGCTCCCCGGATATTTCAACCCGGATATTTTGCTGATTATATATTGTTTGCTGAATAGAGTGTGCCTCCGACTGTTTAAGCTGCTTGACCCCCACACGCTTGTCCCACTTGTCTATATTCCAAAATGGCCTTATTGTGCCTTGGGCCTTGTTTTAGGTTGTTCAAACAACGCAGTTAACACTTGTTAACACAGTTTGTTCAGATCCTTTTACACCTGACCATATCAGACTCAGGTGAGTAGCGTTTTTTTGGGGGGGTCTGGATGGAGGAAAATCGATAAAGTGGGAACTCCACAAGACAGATTATGCCCAGGCATAGGCTCCCATGCAGACGGCATAATTAGATTGCGTCGGCATTGGTGTAGGCTCGTTTTTGCCTACACCGCGTAGGCTTTGTGTAGACACACGTTGGCAACAGTTAGAACTTATTCATTTTGCATAATTTTTCATTGGTTAGTTGTGATGTTTGTGGTTTGTGGTTCCAAAACCTCACGCCACAATCGAGAACAAAAAGAAAACATGGCCGGGTAGGCAAAGCCTGTACCGCGTAGGCTCGCGTAGGCACCCCTTTGAAAACATACCCAGCATAGGCTACCTCATGCAATGGCGCAAGCTCTGCGTAGACAGTTGCGTGGACTATGTGCTAGTGGTCATCGAAAGACAAGGATAAAAACATTACTCAGGTGTGGAACTCCCGCCTCATTTCAGTAGGGACTCGCTTGCTATGCCATTGTGCAAGGAAGACGCATATCTATGCCATGATTGTTTCAAGATCCTTAAAAGAGCAGCCCAGCAGTCGCGTGGTGATCTTTGTACCCTGGCGCCCCTTGGCGGTTCAAACCTGTCAGATGCTTGGCTGATTTATGCAAACCTCGAGTATGTGAACAGATGCCACAGACGGCCTCAATTCAAAACAGGGTAGATTCTCGTGTGCTTCTGAAAAGAATAGAAGGGTTAGAAGGTTGTACTTCCGAGTTGCACAACAAGAGTGACCTGAGTCTTTTTGGCCCCATTCCCGGCTGCAATTATGCGCATATATATATACGTATATAATCGTATATAATTATATATATATATATATAATTTGGTTTCTCATATTATCTCATTGCCTTTCCCAACCCTGTTTCATTGGTGATACTTGGCCACATGGCCTTTTTTTCCAGGGACGAATGAAGTCCTCATTTTTCCAAGGCGGATAGTCTAGGTGCATTTTGTATTTAGGTTGTTTAAAAAAGAGCCATGCGCGTTGCTATATCTGTCACAACGGCCGCCCCAGGAAACTCCGGGGGTGCGGGTTTCATACCTCCATGCTGGGTGATGGGCAAAATGTCATCGATCCACTTGCTTCAGTGGTCGCCACTGGGCACGCGTGGCATCGAAAACTTCAAACTCTTAGGATGGTTAGGGTCAATCCTCCAAAGACATCTAAAGACAAAGCTTCCGGGTCTTCCAGCAGTTTCAGTAATGTTTGAGGTCGATCGTCGATGATATAAATTCAAGATGGGAAGATTGGGAAGGCTGGGAAACACGCAGATGTTGTGAACTTTGCCATCAATTCCATCCATTCCATCCATGCCAACTCAGGTTTGCGTCTACAACAGCGCCCCCATACTGAGGGGTCAGCATTTTCGTGTGAAGATTGTCGACGACACTTGGCTCCACACAGGTAGAGCCGGCCTCCACTGCTGAAAACAAACTACACATGTACGTGCGTTGCTTGTGTTAGCTCAGGAAGCGCACCACTTGCAGGGTGATGGCTTCCATACCAGCTTGATCCGCGATGGCATCACTGCAGACCTGGAGGCAGAATTTACTGCCACGTTTGGAGGAGAATCCTCTGATGATTTGGACTACCTCTATTCATTCCAGAAAGCAGTTCCTTGGAGACTGTCTCCCTGTATGAAAAGGATTTTAAAGGATACCACGTAACCACCAGGGCAGAAAGGCAACAATTCAAGCGATGCTTACAGGATCTTACAGGTGGAGATACTACAAGGCAATGATTGAGTGGCCTAGTTGCCCATGCCTTACGGAATCCTATGTCCTTTGGATTCATATCAAGTAGGAGCACTACCCCTACAGGAGGGGACACCAAGACCAATGAACAATAACCAGGCATTATTTCCAAAGTAGGTGATTCGCAACCCGAGCCAGCAGATATGTGCATGCGTTCGTGGAAGAACTCGCAGTTCAGCATCTGAGGTTCATGATGGCTATGTTTGTGATCTAAATAGTCGCCTGGCAAATCCGCAAGTTGAGCACTTTGACCCTTCGCCAAGGTCAAACTTTCCGCACCCTCCTATAGATGTGACCACTATAAGCTTTGAGGAAAGGGCGCTTTCGGGTGTCAGGATAGCATTATTATTGAAACATACTGAAACGTAGAGAGCCAATTCCGAAGAAAATCATGTTCCTTCCTTTTTGAGGGTGCTTTGTGTTCCTCAATGCTACGCACATGGGGGTCATGGGGTTGGCAATGCCATGATCAAGGGCGCATATGACGGGCGTTTAGGAATGAATTAGTTTTTCAATAATAATGAGTTTATGGAACTTGTTGATGAAGAACACAAAGAATTGTTAAATAACTTAACAAAATAATATAAACTATGTCAAGAACAATGGATTTTGCAAAAGCAATCGCCTTAGCCAATATATACAAAAAGTGATAAACTATATGTTTAAACCGTACCATTATATATTTAATTATAAAACTTTAACAACTGATGATGAACAAATACAGAACTATCTATCACTAACAATTCGCCTGGTTTTGAAATGTTAATTCTAGCACCGATTAAAAATTATGGATATAGTATGTTACGTTTTCTCAATCTTTACATGCTGAAACTACGAGTTGAAACAGCAATGAAAATTCAATTCAAAATAGCCGCACTTCTCGCAGATCTTGACTGAGATCCCTCCTGCTCCGTAGCTTCTGAGACCTTTTGGCTGGTCGCACTTGTTGGAGTCTGCCTCCTAGTTGTTTTTGCCCAGCTCCTTGTTCATCACACCTGCAGCCTATGTGGACATCACAGTAGCCGTCCCAGCAAGTGCGTCCCCAGGATCCAGTCCCTCAAGTTTGCCCTCGACCTCCTCGAGTTGTACTCCAGTAACCATTTTGTATAAATACATTATTATATATTTGTATTATTATTATAACTATTTGTGAAACTGTTTTCTAATTTATGATAGCCTATATATATATATCAATAGTGATAATAATAATGTTCATTACCACCCTTGAAATTAAAATATTATTAGAATATAATTTATATTTTTCATAAAGATGCTCATATTTGACCCAGTAGGAACATAAAGAGATCTAATGGAGAGCCACGATCCTGCATTCAATGCCACCATGTGTTTGTGTCGAGGCTATGTTTTGCCACTGGCCTGCAATGACCAGCGCATGTCAAAGCTTGCGGAATTCATCAGTTTGAAGAGTGCCGAGTGGTCACCCATGCTGATTCTCTTTAACAAGTTGCCTGGCAGCCTTTAATGTGGCCCCCAACTACATGGAAAAACTACATGGGAAAGGGTTCCCTCATGATGCTTTGCCTTTTAGGCTTTTGCACGGGTTTTATTCAGATTTTCCTTCTGTTGATTTGGCATCCATCATGGATATGATATGACGTGATCATTTCCACTCTTTGCTCCGTTTGAGTAAGCATATCAGGTTACGCACAATGATGATCACGAAGATTACTGCTACAACTGCGGAGTTTTGATGTGGTGACATTCATTGGATGAACCATGGGATGTACTCTGGGCGGCTAATGTCTGTCTTGCTGCCGACCTTGATTTAAGAATTTTCTAAGATGAATCGGATTCTGATGATATATATGATAGGGTGCTCCCCACAAATATGACACGTATGACACTCAAACGCATCAGACTTCTCATGCTGGCTCTGCTTCAAGTCACTGAGCCAGGCCGGCTCGGCTTTGCTAGGAATTCAAACAGGGCGACCACGGGATGGGTCGTCAGCACGATTGTGTTTTGAGTAACATAACAACGTAAACCACCAGGATAGAGATTACCTCTTATGACGTATATCCTAAAGACACCTGGAGAACACGACATATGGATACTTACGGCAAAAGAACTTGAACGTATGACAAATGTGCGGCGATGCTGCTGCTGCTGCCGATGATGATGATGATGATGATGCTGATGCTGATGCTGATGCTGATGCTGATGCTGATGCCGACGATGCCGACGATGACGATGACGATGCAATGACGATGCCGACGATCACGACGGTGACGATGACGATGACGATGATGACGATGCCGACGATGACGAGGACGAGGACGACGACGAGGATGAGGATGAGGATGAGGATGAGGATGAGGATGAGGATGAGGATGAGGATGAGGACGACGACGACGACGACGACGACGACCACGACGACGACCACGACGACGACCACGACGACGACCACGACGACGACGACG
>Ga0126342_10003036_pt1 | contig 27237 bp, 27 predicted proteins | sample Cyp1metagenome_FD_92528 | JGI IMG/M metagenome (GOLD analysis project Ga0126342, IMG submission 92528) | Coral microbial communities from Lord Howe Island, Old Settlement Bay, Australia - Cyphastrea 1 metagenome | ecosystem: Host-associated > Invertebrates > Cnidaria > Coral ... | reverse complement strand
TTTGGTTTCTGATTCGCGGGATTTTGGTTTCTGATTCGCGGATTTTAGTTTCTGATTCGCGGCTTTTAGTTTCTGATTCTTTGTTTCTGATTCGCGGTAAGTTTCTGATTCGCGGTTTGTTCTCCAGTCAGAGAAAGAGAGAGAAAGAGAAGAGACCTCAAGCACCTTTCGGTCCATCAGTGCATTCGCTCTGCCATCCTTGATTCACAACAACCAATCTCTCCTATAGGTTTCCTATTTTTGAAACTTCCGCCACCGCCTTGTGCGGTACTACTGGTAATCAATATCAAATAATCAATAACTAATGATAATCAACAACAAATAACCAATCACTGTGGTTCTGTGAAATGCCCCCGGCTTTCACCTGGATCCGATTGCCACTGACGGTCGAAGTCCAGGACCTTGCACATCTTCCGCGCATCCTGCAGCAAGGATAGCTCCAAATAAATAGCCAGTTTAGTAAGGAGCTTCATAACTATGGACTATGGTGACTATGGGCCTATGGGGATAAATGTGGGATTTTGATGGATTTTGTATATCCATGGGATGTTCCCAATGATATCCGATATCTGCAAATACCCATGGGATTTGGGCTTTTCCGTTAGAAAATGAGTCCTCTCAGAGCCATCTCCACCGGAATCACTGGCCTCTGGCAGACTAAAATAGACCGATGGAGTGGAGACCAGCGCGGCAGTGCCACCCTTGTCACAAATCTCTGCCACGAAGGTGGAGACAGTGGCAGGGGAGAACCAATACCTGAGCACTACGGGCACTACGGTGGCTAGTTGCTGAAAAAGCTTGCTGCAGTTGCTGCACCAACACATAGCTGTGTTTGTGGACAGCGGAAGTACCAAGATCGATCTATACAGATCTGATATCCAGAATCTCCATCTACCTGTATATAAACAAAGGGATGCAAAGGGCCAGCAATGGAATGTGGCCGGTCTCACAGTGCCTTAGCCAAAGGATGCCAAAGGATGCCAAAGGACTGATTCAAATCTGCCCTCTCCTCAGTTGCATCTAAGAAGTTCTTGGCAGCATCCATGGCTTTGGCGGGCCGCCTGCACGAACTCGCTTTCCTAGCCTTTCAAAATCATGCCTGTTCAACAAATCAGGCGCTGGATAGAACAAGTGAGAGGAGTGAAGGATCCCAGTCCCACAGCATCAAGAGCATTTTGGTTGCATTCTGTATTAGGTGCATCATGATCGAACTCAATTGGATTGAATATGCTGCTTGGGTCCACCAGCTATGACAGCTTTGGTCACGCAAAGTGTATCTTGAGAGCAAAGTGACAATGTCAAGGATGCGATCAATGGGACCAAACCAGTCTCGAATGCAATCAATTGCCGAGTGTCATTGGGGATCAAGCCTATTTCTCAATGGTTCATCCCAAATTCAAACCTATTTTGGATCACCCAAATCCCTGATGACGCTGCTGAATCTTGTCTGTTGGTCCATTGGAGTGACAGCAGAGCTGTTAAGTGTCAGCCAAGTGCCAGTGCAAATCGATGCTGTTGGTCTTCTGATCTTCCGAGCTTTTTACCACGCTATCCTCTCACTGCTGGCAAAGGGCATCAGCCCGCAACAGAAGTTGTAACCTCATCCGACGTAGAGATTTTCGGCAGCAACCAGAGAGGTGTAATTGTTGGGCAAAGGAGATCAGGATAGAAGCGAGGGCCTTGCTTCGGTTACAATGTCTCACTGCATACATACGTGTATAATATCATTATAATAAATATATATATATTAGATATTATGTATGTATGTATGGATGGATGGATGGATGGATGGATGGATGGATGGATGGATGGATGGATGTAATGTAATGTAATGGAATGGAATGGAATGGAATGGAATGGAATGCAATGCAATGCAATGCACTGCACTGCACTGCAATGCAATGCAATGCAACGCAATGCAATGCAATGCAATGTAATGTAATGTATGTATGTAATGTAATGTAATGTAATGTAATGTTATGGTATGGTATGTTATGGTATGTTATGGTATGTTATGGTATGTTATGGTATGTTATGGTATGTATGTATGTATGTATGTATGTATGTATGTAGGTATGTATGTATGTATATACACGTACGTAATAGTATAACATATATATATATATGAATATAATAGAATACATGTGTCATATGTGCGTCTGTTACAATATATATATATATATATATATATGTGTGTGTGTGTTTTACGGTCATCTATTTATACCATATTATATGTTCTATCCGAACACATTTCGGTGTATCGGTGCGAAAAACGCTTAGCGGACCCCAATCCCCAACGCTATGCTCTTTTCTCATCACAGGATGCAACTCAAGGTATGAGATGTATGAGGATTTCAAATTTTGGGGCTCGATATTTGAAATCCAGCGGTCCTGCTGTTCATGCTTGGCATTGCTTGGCGCCTCTGTCGCGCTTTTTTCGCGCAGCGACGTTGGGCCGTGCACGACTTCGAGCGCCGTGATCCGCTGCCGGCGGATCGCGGCGGGCGAAGCCGCGCATCGTGCTGTCGGCATCCCAAACCGAAGTTGGCCTTAAACCACCGCTGTAGGCTCCTTTGTAGCAGTTTCTGGTTCGGCAGAGATTTATTTCGCTGGGATCATGGATGAAGCAGGGTCCTTGGTGGCCACTTTTGGACATGAATCAGCTTTGGATTGAGCTATTTTGAGGAATGCATCCATCTTTATATCCGATTTTAATCGATTTTACGTCTACGTCTCATCGATTCTAGTTTGGCAATTCCCCCATAGGGGAACCACCACATCCCTTTCCATCCTGAAGATCCACCTTGAGTTTTTGTCCAAGATCGACTCTACTGCTGTCTTTACTCGATGAAACCACTTCTCAAATGAAGCACAGTCCCACTTGGCTCGTCTCTCGTTCTGCTTCCACAGCTGCGCAGATGTTCTTTTTCAGTCGCCTTTCCGAAAACCATACGACTTTTCTTTCTTCGCTTCTGTTCTTTCTCTCCGTTTTGCTTTCTCCTCATCGGTGCAGATCTGTACACTGTACACAAAGACATTGCTGCGGATTGTCGTCTGAATGCTGGCCAAGCGTATGGGCGGTGTCATGTGTCATCAGGGATTCCCATGCTGCTTGGAACTTTTCTGGGAACGAGACCCAGGGACCCAGCAATCTTTGGGATTGGTTTTTCCGAAGGACAGCAGGATGCTCCTTCAGAATGAAGTGGAAGGTGCTGGCCTCCTTTGGAGATTCAAGCTTTGCTTGTTGATCCACTTCATACAGGGAGGCGCCGCAACCCATTGCTGAAGCAAATTCCATCCTACTGGTTGAACTTGAGCCAATCTGAAAGAGATCTAAGTTTCCGTGAATCAGCTGGTTCAGTGATTCAAAGCAACTTCGAAGAACTGAATTGTCAAGACATCTACCTGGCGCTGGGAATCCGAGCTCAGTGTTCGCAAGCCCATGGGTTGGGTGTCGGGCTGCAGGCCGGGTCAAGGCGGAATGGAGGAACAGGGGAATGAAGTTCTGGTAACATGTTCCAAGAGTCATTTCTTGAATCTCTTTCATTATCCTAGGATAGAAGGTCACTACAATCCGTTCTGAATACTTCACAGTTGTGCAGCTGTTCCCCATGAGTTGTCAGCATTAGGTTGTGTGTCTATCAAGGTGGACCAGCATTGTTTTCTTGTCCGTCATTGTCGTCTCAATCTGCTTCATACTCTAGTATTCATCTTTTTTATCCTCTTTCCACCTCTTCCTAATCCTCCTCTGGCAAACGCTGAGTTGCCCACCCAACAAGCCAAGTCCCCTTGAGCTCCTCGACGCGTGTCACAGCCTCGCTTAGCAAACTGCTGGTACGAGTGCAATTTGGGTATGGGTCAAAACCCACTCAGTACTACACTCAGTACCCTGGTGAACCCCAAAATAGCTTGTATAGCTGGATGTTATCCCCCCACATCTGTTATTTCATAGGTTTTCAACGGTTATGACCCATACCCATTTTTGTTCCCATCCAAGTTTCACTGGCAGCCGCAATGATGCTGAGTTCACTACACCGCTCGCAGGGGAAGTAGGCATCAAAGCAATGGGCCTGGCCATATTCTCCAGGGACCATCCAAATGTAGATAAGATGCCAACTGGGTTTGTCTTAAATTGTCTTACAATATGGTCTACCCTCTGGTAATTTAATATAGCTATTGAAAATGGTGATTTATAGTGGATTTTCCGATTAAAAATTGTGATTTTCCATAGTTATGTGACAGTTTACCAGAGGGTACCCCATAGTTTTATGTGGCTTTATCATCATAATGTTATCATCATTTTCCCCATGAAAATGAGGATTTGGAGGGTTCAGCCCATGTTTTTTTGTGACATCCCCTGGACCAAAAAAAAGAAGCCGAGCCGCCGCCTGTGCATTTGGGGGGCAGGTCGCGGGAGACGACAAGTGATCCATGGCTGGCAGCATCGCAGCTGCCTCCCAAAGAGGCATAGGATACTCCCCAAACAGCCGTAAAATGTGGGAAAATATGAAATATGTGAATGAAAAAAATTGGGACAACAATGATTAATCGCTCAATTATGGGATACCATATCATATCATATCATATCATATTCTCAAACAAACTCAATGGCCACTGCAACAAAAGACGTGTCGCCATACCTATTACTGTGACCATTGAAGTAAGATACAAGTATAGGATATGCTACAGGGACGCATGACCACCCAACAGCACGTTTTTGCAGCTGTGGATTCCACTGTGCCAGCCAAAGTCAAGCCCAGGAAGCCTGAAAGCGCAACCTCGGGAAGGCAGCGTTCCATGCCAATGCAAAAAAAGAATCCAAATCCATTGAGAATCCTTAATCAATCCCTCAAAGTGAAGATTTAGGTACGCAGGAGAAGTGGGAAATAGATGGAAATAGTATGAAATAGTGATAACCATTGACCATCATTGAAAATTAGATATTGATTTCATCCATAATTATTGATCATCATTGATAATTCAGTCTTCAAGCTCCCCAATTCTTCAAACATGTCAAGACTCCCGAGCAAAACTGCAGCCGTTGCCGCCAGGCAGCTTTGTCAGGCCACAGCAAGTGGGAAAGCGGATGTCACCCATCCAGCAGCTGAGTTCTCCAACAGGAATGGCCCTAGCAGCGAAGCGCAGCTTGCGTACCGTGGCACGGAAGGTTCTCCCCGGACCAGGGGGCATAAAACCAACTATTTTATGGGGTGATCATGAGATTAAATGGATGATATACACATTGACATGTGTGTATATATATGTATGTATGTATGTATGTATGTATGTATGTATATATATATATATATTATACTATATATATATTATATTATATATATATTATATTATATTATATTATATTATGTTATATTATATTATATTATATTATATTATATATATACATATACAATAACCAACAATCTGATATTTGGGTGTCTAAAAATATGGTGCCCCCCAATCCACTGGTTTCTGATCATGTTCCCTGTTCATCCCTGTTCCCATGTTCACTCATTTTCAGACAAAGCCATAATAGAGATACAACGGTCTGGCCCGTATCTGCAACCAATACAGCACTGATCCTGTTCAGCTGTCACAGTCGTCTATCGCAGTTGTGTTTCCGAGAATGGCAAGGAAACAGCGGGAAAACCGGGGTTTGTCTGGAGATATGGTGCCACAAAATCCAATATAATCCAATGATCCATCATATTTTTCCCTTTGAAATTGCCATTTTATGGACATCCTGGTATCCTCCATTTTCAGACCCTGGCACAAACAACCCATCCTTCACAGCCACACCTGGTATCACAACACTTCTCACAGGTGAACTCCTGCAGCTCAGATCATCGTCCAGCCACCAAAGCACGTTCGCAGCCTGTCCTTGTCGAAGCACCCGGGCTCTGCTAGGGCAGGACACCTGGCAACAAAAAATCCATGCTGTGGCGAAGGTCGAGGTCCTTTCCAAAGGAGCGTCTAGCTCAGAGAGACACATGTTAGCCTCTGGTAAACTAACATAACTATGGAAAATCACATTTTTTTGTGGGTAAATCCACTATAAATGGTCATTTTCAATAGCTATGTTAAATTACCAGAGGCATGCGTCTCAGGAATCTTCAAGACTTTCCATGCGCGCTGCCTTTTGTCCAGGACTTTCAGAGACGCAACCTGACTCTTGCAGGCGCCACTTTGCGACGTCCATGTCTGGACCAAGGCCGGTTGAATAAAAACAAGCCGCCTATGCGACGAAGGCAAAAGGATTTTGTTCAACCAGCTGGTTCTTGGAACTGCTTCCCTTCAAAACATGGTTGGGCCAAGGACAAAAAGCTTTTTTTAATCTGTTCATGCTTCCAAGCAACCAGTTGCCATATTTGTCCAGGTGCACGTCAAATTATGTTGTAGACTGTATATTGCTCTCTTTCAACTTGCTAGCTTTACATGCAAGTGACACTTGCTGCAGATTCGGATTGGGTCTAAAGAAACAATGGAGCCACCTAGATTCGCAGTGTGCGATCATCTGAGTGGTTTGCCTCCTCTACAGATTCTACAGCAACAAAAGAAAATCCGCCACACCACTGACAAGTGCCACGAGGCACACATACGCAGTAGCCACAGTCATAGTAGTTGGCAGGGCAGCCAGGCGTTCTGGAAGGCACTGGACTGCCTGGTGATGGGCTCGGCACTGGTGCTGGCAGTGGCACTGGCGCTGGTGCTGGTACCGAACTGCCAGGGCACCACTGGCAGGTGCTGTGAGGAACACATTGGCAGGTCCCGCAGTCGTAGTAATTCGCCGGGCAGCCAGGTATCCTCGATGGCACTGGAGCTGTAGTTGGTGGCGACGGTGGGCGCACTGGGACTGGAAACCCTCCAGCTGGACACCACTGGCAGGTGCTGTGTGGAACGCACTGGCACGTGCCACAATCGTAGTAGTTGGCAGGGCATCCTGGCACTTGGGAAGGTCGTGGAACCACAGCTGGTGGAGCAGGGGCTGGTGCTGGCAGGGCAGGGGTTGTTGGGAGGCCTGGGGCTGGAGACCAGGCTCCAGGACAGTAGTAGCATGTGCTCAATGGCACACAAACACATGAGCCACAGTCAACATAGCTTTGAGGACAGTATGGCACCTGGGAAGGTCTGGAAATCAGCTGCGGAACCGTTACATTGGTTATATTGGTTATATTGGTCACGTTGGTCGCATTGGTCACGTTGATGACAATCGTCAAATTGGTTCCGTTGGTTCCATTGGTCAGGTTGGAGCCATTGCCAAATGGCAGGCCCGGCCAAACTGGAGGCAGGACTGGGGGACTCGGAGAAAGTCCGCAGAAAGTTGGGCAACTCGTTGGTGGTGTGCACAGACAGCTTCCGCAGTCCACATATCCAACTGGGCAGCCAGGGATCCGGGACGGCACTGTAGAGATGCCTCAGAGGTTTCATCAGAGGTTCATCAGTTTCATCTCTATATTTAGCCCCTCATGGTCCGGGATTTTGATGGATGGTTCACCGGTTCACCCATTTCATGGTTTTCTTGTGCACTTATTGTTAAGAAACAATCAAAGTTTCCCTTTGAAATTCTGGGTCCACTAGATAGAGCAAGTCTGAGTTCAACTGCGTGTAGTTTGGGTCCAGGAAAAGTTGCACAATACCTCAAGTTTCAAGATGTTCTGGTTCATGGACCCAAAGATCCCAAAATCTGACAAATCGTGATAAACGATTATTAAAAACATGATAAAACATGATACCATGATAAAACATGTTTTAAAAACAATGATAAAACCTGATAAAAGCATGATAAAACCTGATAAAACAGGTCCAAAGGTTCTATCATTTGCTGGAGATGTTGGAGATGTTGGAAGGCGTGCTGGAACTGCTGTGTTGCCGCAACCCGTCTCACAAGCAGTTGCAGGGGCGCATCGGCAGGTGCCACAGTCCATATATGCTGCTGGACATCCAGTGATCTTTGAGGGCACTGGCTTCACTGGTGACGCTCGCTGCGTCCTCAGATAGGAGGCTGCACTTGGCCCCGAAAAAAAGTTGGTAAATAGGAGGGGAAAATGGCACCAGTTTTATGTGAAAAATGACACTCATAACTGGAAAAATGGGCACCCATCGAAAATGACATCCTCTGACAATCTGTATTGCTGTGTTGATATGCATCGTTTCCTCCAAATCATCCAATTCTGTGACATTTCCGAGGCCCGTGCTCGTTGTTCAGCTCTGCTCCTCTCAGAGATGCCCATGCAGGAAGCAGGATCAGGAAGCCTCAGCAGATTGCGCTGATGGTGATTTCAAAGTCAAATTCGACACAAGCACCACTGCTTCGCTGCACAACTCATGACTCACCAACTTTTCGGAAATCGGCCTGTGAGGGCTTCAGCTCCACGGACTCTTACCATGGCGACCCACAAAATACGCAAAAATTGAACCTGCTGTCACTGCTGTCTCCTAAACGGTCAGGACGCACATGTCACGGCCATGTCCAAACTGGTTTTGCAAAGCCAAGACTACATTCAGGCGAGAATTTCATGCAGCGTCTGCATCACAGATTTCATTAGCTCTACTCATACATGGATGCTTCAAAACAGTTGGGATCACCCTTGTGCCATCACCATCCGCGGCTGGCACCAGCCAAGGGCACATGCAAGCACCTTGGAGTGCTTAATGGAATGGGATAGCAATGGATTCTAGTGTTAATTGAGTTAATTGTCTTCATGCCATGCTAGATCGTGACATCTGGATGTCAAACATTGAATCATTGTTCAAGCAGTTCGTGGATCAAACTCGGTGAGAAGCCGCTCACACCCTGCTAGTCTCTAGTCCCTTGAGGCTCAAACGGCAGAGCCCCACGAAACCATAAGTATCGCAGAAAAATGTTTGCAACAATATGTTTGAAGCTGCATTATGGGTGTTGGTCAGAGGCAACAGGTGGCGTTCTCTTTCTCAGGGGCCATGAGGCAAACTGGAAACTGCGACAAAATTTGAGTGTTGTCTCTTTGTTGCAAATCTGCGTAGAATTTGCGAAGATGAGCCTGGAAGAGAGGTCAAAGCGAATGAAAAGAGCGGTGGCTGAAGACTCATACCATTGGCCATGGGATTGCTGCTCGCTGTTTCGGGTGGACTCATCAAAGAACTACATATCGCCCAACAACAAAGAGATCTGTCGCCAACAAGAGTGGCGATGTTTCACCAACAAAGATGATGCACAAACAAAACTGGGATGCCATATCCAAAATTGGAATAACCCTTCAATGACGCCACGCGACTTTTCATCCCGCTGCGTAGCCGTTAGTTGCAGCTGGCCGCGCGGAAGCTTCGCCTGCGAATATTACACCTGCTTGTTTCCTGCCATCAAACTGTTCCTGTTACGCAAATGATTGCACATCTTCCCTTCAACATGAACCACTCATAAAACCCCAACATATGGTCCAAAGAAAGAATAAGGCAAACTGTGAGGGAAATGTCAATAATGTCACTAGCGTGGGAATAGAAAAAAATTGAGCCTTGTAGGCTGGCAAGACAGTCCCGCCTGCTATCGCTTTGACGTCTGGAACAATCTTTAAGGGCGCATCCGGTTTCGCTCCAACGCCTGCACCAAATTGCAAGAAGCAGCTACTCCGCCAAGCACAACTACCATGTTACCATTCCATGCAAAAAGCCCTTTATTCATCCTAGTGCACAGTTAAGGGACTCTTGCTATGAGTTCCAGTTGTAGCTATTCGGCAAGTTCCAAGCCCCAGCAAAACGCTGAGCCAACATCCAATTTGGCCCGTCCTTTGCTGCTGTCCTGCCAGTCGGGGGACAGGATGTGAACAAATTGAAGCGCAATGAACAAATTGTCTCATCCGGACCAAGTCGTCTGAGAAGAATTGCTGGAAATGGAAGGCACAAAGCAACATCCTCTCGATCTACTCTACCCTGAACATGATGCTCCACTGACTCCCACAATCGGCGAAGTAGTTTGCCCGTGCCTCAGGCACCTTTGTCTCTAACAATGGCAGAGCGCTCTGCACATCGTCTCCCTGGTTGCTGTTGAATGGCTGGTCACAGGGCGGGGTTGACCATCCGTTCCATTGCTATGGATGGTGATGCTGATGATGGTGGTGATGGTGATGGAGATGATGGTGGTGATGGAGATGCTGGTGATGGAGATGGTGGTGATGGTGGTGGTGGTGGTGATGATGATGATGATGATGAGGATGAGGATGAGGAGGAGGATGAGGACGAGGACGAGGATGAGGATGAGGATGAGCACATGAACGAGAACAAGAACGCCCATACTCAACAACAATAGTCAGAATAGTACAGCAACAACAATCGTCCGAATAACATTGATGATCACTTAGTCACTAAGCCCCAATAAAGAACCTATATGAATATGTGGGAACGTGCCCATTCTCGAGTCCATATGGCCTCCAAACATCACTTCCACTGCCTGGACAAAGGCTGAAGTCATCACCAAGCACTGTCCAAAGGACTCGTTGCACAACGCTCTGCAGCACCCCAGCTCCAAAATCTGGCACGTGTTTCAGCGGTCAATGGATGAAAGCGGAGCATCCCATTGGATCATTCTTCTTTTTTTCAGGAGATGAGTCCATCAAAAAGACCAAAAAGCACTGCTGTTCAGAAGCGACTAAAAGCACTTTTTGGTGCCAACTGCTGTTCAGCATGATGATGGCACTAGGTTGGCAAAAGCTGGAACTCGGCAAGAGAGAAACAAATATGTGGTGCCTCAAAGCCCAGGCTCCGGTAACGCTCGTCACCTGCTATCGGTGATCGTGATCGGATTTGCTTTGAAACTAGCAGAAGTGACTGATCCGTTCCAATTCCAATAGCTTGTTCAGGCCAACACACATTTGACAATTAAACATAATTAAACCACTCCACCACTCTGAGCTGAGGATGATGCACTCTATCAAAGTAGTGGATGAATCGGAATGGAAGGGCCTCGATTCGCGCTGAACGCGCAAAGCACACCGCCAGTGGCGCGCTCGGTCCCGAGGTCCCAACGCGCCAGTGGCTGGGTCGATGAAATCGCACCAGCGCCTTGGTTGAAAAAAGATGCCCATGGATCCGTGGTTTTTGGCGATGGCGAAAAAAATGATCTTGTTGGGCGTCAGCATTTGAAGAAGGGCACATCCGAGGAAAGATTCCTATAGTTTATAGAACAATGTGTATATACATATATTATTACATGATATTACATGTGTGTGTGTGTCGCCATTTTTCCCTGTTGACATAGCAATTTTGAGGTATGGTATCTCCCATGTTGAGACAAACTCATGGAAGGCTGACCAGACTTCCGCACAGAGAGGGGCACGCTGCGATCTGCTGATAGAACTTGACACACTCAGACCCTGATTTCCTGATGTTTTATCTGTATAGGAAATATTAAAAGTTGGTAAAATATTTATCTAAACATCTATACATCAGTTCTATCAATGCAACATGAACATATTAAACCAAAGAACGAAATATAACGAAATATAACATATTGGAGCAACGAATCAAATTCAAGGAGACAGGACAACGCAACAATGGTGGGAATGATCGGGAAGCTTTGCATAGCCTTGCTAGATTGTTGTTCACGCTCAGGTCACGCTCATTCGCGCAGAGCATTTCCATGTACCACATCCAAGCATAAAGCATAAAGCATAATAGATCATAATAGCATGATAGCATGATCAAAGATTTAAATTCAGCACCACTGCCCCTTGTTTCCCCAATTCGCCCGGTTTAGCCGGTTCAGACAAGTGTCTCCGCAGCATCGAAGTGCGCCTTAAATGCCTGCCGGTTGCTCGTTTCAACACAATAGCTTGGAAGAGAAGCATCCGGAAGCTACTTTAGAATCCCTTAAAGAGTTCCATGGATAATATAATAGTTGAGAATCCATGCTATAAACATTTTCCATGGAACATATGAAATGTTACAAGGCTCAAACATGTTCTATGGAAACTCCGGCAACGGTCCATGACGTTTCATCCCTTGGCACCTTCATTTTCTCTACGATCAGCTCAAAGCAAAGTTGCCTTCCCGCAAAGAAAAAGAGCGCCTTTACTGAATGCAAAAGCTGAATCTGCAACACTGTTTTTAGGGTAGTTTATTGTAAACCAGTTTCCGGGCAATGACACTTGTGATGCGACTGGGGCGTAGAAAAATTGCTCTTCTGGCAGTTCGTCAAGACCAAGCCTCTCTTCCTGCATCTCCGCAGACCTAAATGTCACCAGTGATTTAACTTTGCTATCAAACATGGCTGGGATTTCCCCGAACTAAATGAAAATTTATGAAAGTTTCCACCGGAGAATTATCGAACTAAATGGAGGTCTTGATGAAGAATCATCTATATATGGGGAATTTTCCAGCACATGTTTACACTGGAGGGTACTTGCTGCCTTTGTCACTCCCATCTTGGCTCCCTGCATCGCTGACTGGCGATACTTGGTCTTGACAGCCTGCGCGAATCATGAGACAAAACTATCCATTTTTATTTTCGGCTCCATTCTGAAGCTATCAGACATTTTTCGACATCAGCCCAGATGTGCAGAGCAGTGTCAGCTTTTTTGCATCGGTTTTGATGTTGATCGATCCAGCATTCGGGGAGCACGGAGCAATTACAGGATCTATGGCTGACCCTTGGCAATGCTGGGGACCCCCTTAAAAGCGGGTCCCCTGCCCATTGAAACAAGGGAGATGGTTGGTTTCTGATAAAACATCAAAAAAAATCATCATAGGACTTACATGTCTTCATTCCTTATTTGAAGATTCTCTATCATCATGTCATATCATGTCCATACTTCATCATGCAAGTATTATCTTCCAGTAGCCACGATCCCTTCTGATCATGAGGCCACTGGCCAACTCCGCAGTCACATTCCAGCTCTCCCAGCGGTACCAGGCGGTCTCTAAAGTACATGGCTCAAGACAATGGACAGACATGGCAGTCACCAATGGCAGGTAATATAAGATCTGGTGAGATCTTTATGGGAAGAGAGTTTGAGAATCAATCTCGTTCATTGACTCATTCATCTCACAGTATCACAGTTCGGTGCTTTCTCTGAAGCCAGTGCCTTCTGCTGGCGCGGCTAGGACTATTTCAAAAAGGGGTCCAGGCGGCTCGCGCGTCATGGCCCGATCAAAAAAGGGCGATCCTACTGGCGGTCACTGGCCCCTTGGGGGCATGTCGCATCCTTTGCAGCAGGACTTTCAGTACCAGCCAGATGAACCAAAACAGGCGAAAAAAACCAATGAGTTGTGGATGTTCCTCCTGAACCAAGGACGCTAAAAATGGGTCCTACACGGACTCCTAAAATCCCAAAAAATAGTGTCATCTGGCTCAAAAACAGCCTATAACTGGAGCAATCTTGAGGCTCCGAATGTTCGGGATCAACACTACGGCTGTATCCCAACGTGCAGTGTAAAGCTTCATGGGCAGGAAAAAGTTCGCTAAGCGAACGCACTAGGGACATCAGCACAAGGCCTCTAGCATACAAACGGATTTGTTTCAGAAGTTTGTATCCTTGACAATACGCTTCAACTTGATCTTTGGCTTTTGTGCTACACGTGTTCCCTTCGATACCCAGCCGCCTATCACAGATATCATTTGGCCGACGGTCTGCTGCCGACGGCAGCCCCCGCTTATGGTCGCGCTTCAGACGACTGGCCAAAGCAAAGCATTCATCGTCGCTTCGAGTGTCTCAGGAATTTTCACTTAGATGCCTCAAACTAAAGGCAGACAGTGTCAATGCATTGGCTGTCGGCTCAATAGTGCTTCTTAACCTCACGTGATAATTCCTGACACATCTCGCGCACACGCTTCTCTTGGCCTGTTGGGGGGTATGGACCACAGCTTTATCCCGTGGACCTAAATCAGAGACGAGAGATTCAAAGCAAACCTCAGAGCACAGGACGTCACTTTCTCAGCAGATCCAACAGCCTTCTACCGTCAAGTGGGGAAATTGTCATACCTGTCAAACTTGACCCCAGCAAGCTTGTCTCGAAATTGTAGACCCCACACGACCCTGAATGGCTGATGCACAAGAAAATTGAATTGTCGTTCAAATCTTGGCATTACCTTTCTCTTGCTGCTTCACCATTCAACACACATCATAGTCATAGTCCAATGGAGTACAAGCCAAGTCATAGGCATGGACAACCTTGAAATACACACTGAGCCCCTTGCTTCGACTGTGCCTGTGGCAAGCTGAGGCTGAGCTCTTAAAGAAAAACGATGAATGTCTGATCCATCTCAGCTGACTTACCACGTTGTGCGGTGTCAGGGCTCATCTCTGATTACTTCATCTGATCCATTCGGCCCTATATCTTATGCATTCTTCACAGAATTTGGGGGACACAACATCTCCAGACACGCTGAAGGGCCATGCGTACAGAGGGTTCCACATGCCCAGAAGCCGAAATGATCATGGAATTGAGCTCATGCAGTCGCCCACCAAAAGTAAACTCCACAAGTTAGATCGGAGACGCTGCCAAGTTGTACCCCGAACTTATAACCTCCATTGGACAATCATTGAATAGCCATTAGATAACCAATTCATTGTCCAAAATATCATTGAATAACCATTGGATAACCATCAGTTTTAAGGACCGTTCTTGTGGCCATCAATCCAAAGACTGCGAAAAAAAACGATGCGTCAACTCCCCACGCAGCATCACCGATTCCGATGCACAGGAGGCCACAAAAAAAAAACATGCTTTGGCCCAAAATCTTCCTCCCATGCCTCAGCAGACTTTGGAGATGTGAGGCCCATACCTTGAATCAAGTCACGGTTACCCTCTGGTGAACTAACATAGCAATGGAAAATGGCCATTTATAGTGGATTTTCCCATGAAACATGGTGATTTTCCATTGCTATGTTCGTTCACCAGAGGGTAAAACATGTTTTTTTACCGGCAGAAATCTCAGCACCAAAATGCCAATGGATCCCATGGATCCAAGTCACGCATCATGGATTGCTTCATCTTCCGGCGTCGTTGGATTTCCCCCGAGTCGCACAAATGGCAATGTTTGCAGTCCGCACCTCGGAGACGTGAAAGCAATTTCAAACAACAACTCTGCATTCAGATCACTTTTGGAACAGTTATATCCCATAGTTTCATGGGCTATCTAACGAATAAACGTTCAGATCACTATGCAAATCACCACTCGGGCGGAATTTGTTTCCACCTCCGAAAAAAACATCTCCAGAATCCCTTTGAGGAGCCGTACCATTTTGGCATCCGGAAGCCTTCCAAAACCTGAAGGCTAACAGCTGTGGAAAGACGGAAAGACATGCCAATTCTCTGCAAACATACCGGTCCCCAACCAGTGATGGACCCAAAAGGCCAAAAGGAAAAAATCCTAAGGATTTCTGAAAAGGGTAAATTGCAAATAAACTTCAAAAAGAGTTGATGCCCACAACTGGGGGGGATCCCCTAATTTTCAGTAAATTGCTATAGTGTTGGTGATAGATCAAAAAAATCCCATCTGCCATGTCATATGCATTCATATGCCATGTCCCTAATGATTTTTCATGAAAATATCCTGGAATTACATCCCATGCTGGTTTGTTTTGACAAAACCCCCATTTTGATGCTTAAACCACGGCGGTTTTACCCCCCCTTTTGATGGTTCATTCTCCTTGGCGCCACCGGGTGCCCCAACCAGGCGCATGGTCTGCATGCGCCGGTACCGTGCAGCTGCGAACCCTGGGCTGAAAAATTCATCTGAAAAATCTCTTCGTTTCAAAGTCTCGAAACTTGAAAATGGACAAAAACTCGAATGAGACATGAAACATCTTCCAACATCAGTATATCATGACATATCAAAGTCTGAAAAACATTGCCATGCCTCGCTTGGATATTCCTCTAGCATAGGCTCAGGTCGATTCTCTCCTGAAAATCTCAGGGCATGGAAGTGCTTTCCATGGGAATTCTGCGGTGAAATCTGGTGGAAAAGCCAGCCATCGGTGGTTTATTGGGGCATGTTCTAGACCAGTTTATAGGAGATCTATCTTTCTGGATGATGAAAATCCCCAGTTTCAAAAGTGAACAGTATGTTGAAGTGGGGCGAAAAATCACCAAGGTGCGGGACGGAGTAATCGCCTGGAAGAATGTGTTAAAATTGACGGTTTGATTTCAATGTTGAAAAAAACCCTTCAGGAATCACTTTTCTCAGTTGGTTGGGGGCATTCAAAATGCAAACTCTGTAACTGTTCACCTGTAACTGTCAGGATTTGGTCTGCGTGAGTGATTTTCGCAGCCAAAATTCCTCATCTCTCCAGCATATGTCTTACATCGGCTTTTTCTGGATCTATCCTCGTTCACTTGTCCTTAAGAAACTCATATAAATGTTCAGCAGCGCAGCCAGACTCGCTCCCAGCAGCGTGCCTACTGCAAATTCGACCTTCAGTGGATCTGCTGACCAGCCAGCCTCGGGACCTAGGTTGGAAGATTGAAGACTGAACGCTTTTCTGATAAGCTTCTGATGGATTTCTTCAAGATAGGAACATGCGAATCAATATACATCAAACAATCAAGTCATGTAGAGTCCCATGATAATATGATGCAAGTACATGTATATAATATGTATATATATAATTCATTCATGCATATGTATATATATATTGTTATTTATTAGTGTAGTTCCTACATTAAAATGTTGGGTTCCGCACTGTGGTGGCTTCCATCGGACATCTCCTGCCTTGTGGAAGCAGTAAGAGAAAGCGTTGATGACATGCCCTCCAAGGTCCAAAGAGCAGCAGCAGCAACTAAAAAAACATACGAAAACAACGACCAAAAAACGCAACTTCACAATGGCAGTGAACATGTCAACGCCAACTTCGGAATTGAGGTTGATTGAAACTCAGACCTCAGTTGGCTATTTCTTTGAAACTTGACAGGACAGAAAGGTTCCATTTCTTTGTCATCCTGAGCCGGGGACTCAGATCCCACTGCAGTGGTCTGGGACTCTTCTTCAGACAAGCTTCCTTGGCACCCCATGTGGCAAAAGATGTCTTTTGCACGTCCTATGGAATCTGAAATGCAGCTAATTGTTGACACACGTATAGATCATAGGAGAGACTGGAATTGCACAGTCCAAACTTTGGGGAGGCCCAAACCACTCCACACCACACCACGCCATACCATACCACCGCACCGCAGCAAACCATACCATATTATACCATACATGTAACATGTAAATGTCTATCTTATCTTTATCGTCATAATATCTCTATATATAATAATATCTCTAAACATCTCTATACTTACATCTATGTTTATGCTTAGAATTATGCAACTGTACTTTTTTCGGATGGTCTTAAGATGGTCTGGAAGTTTGTACCCAACATGTTAGACAACTCAGCACACTGCACCAAGAAAACACAATGATGCCACACTGGTGTCACTGAAAGACTTTGGATTTTCCACCTCAAATGTCATACATTGAACTAGCACCACATGTACGCAGTCTATCTATATATATATCAGTCTAGGTCTATGTATTGATGTATGAATCTATGTATGTACAGTTGATGGATGATATATACGGGTGTATTGATGTGTGCATGCATGTATGTACTTCAGTAATCTTCAGTATAAGACATTCTTGAACACACCCAAACGTGATCAGGTTTTTTCCTGGAATGATTATGACTATGAAACCAAGAGTCCTCTCTTCGGTGTGCTCCAAAGAGAAGCCTCACACAGCTGACTAAGAGCTGAGATACAGAGCAAGGGAGGTCCAAACCGATGAATTCAAATTGTTCCCCATGTTTGGCTTGGCAACCGCAATTACTGGGACTAGCGGGATTATGGGTATTCTATGTGTTATATAGGAATGGTATGAATGATTGCGAATTCACAAAAATGTCTTGTTGTCGCAGAAATCGGTCCCCCAGAAAATCCCAAACATTCCGGCCAGCCCATATGGAGCTAATCCATAGGAAAATGATGGAAAATGCCTAATCCATTCATGGTATTGAAGGACTTCGCTAAGACCTGGTTCGAGTGGGGAAGCTCGCCTTGGCCGGGCGCGTCACTTGCGCCTTTGGCGAAATGATCCCAAGCGCCTCGGAGGTACCAGTTTGGCCACTGGGATCAATGGAGATGCTGACACACACAGGATAGATTCCATCAGATGGATACAGGATCCTTTTAAGATCAGGAATTTGGGGATCTTCAGTTTTGGTAATCCCATGATAATCCCATTGGAGCTGTGATTTTGGTCTTGATTTCCCAGAATCGGTCAGGCTGGCACCATCATGGAAGACTCTGCCTCTTCACTGGCTGAGGACACCTTGGGCCTCAAGTGCCAGGGGAATCATCATCTTGATAGCAAAATCATGAGGATGTAACCATATTTTCATACAATTTACATATATATATAGTATATATATATATATATATATAAATATTTGTAGACATTATATTATATGATATATTTACCATATATTTATAGAATGTTTATAGACATATTACATATCATCTGCCCACTGGTCCATTGTCAGGGCCCTTGTCAGGGCCCGGGCGTCGCCAGGCCCAGCCGCATCACTGTCTGCTTGGCACGTTTTCGTGCCTGGCACGCCATGGAGCCATGGTCGTGGCGACCAAAGGCGATATCAACAGCTTCAGACATCTGACCTAACCGATACCTAACCAATACCTAACCCATCTAACATCAATCTAACCTCATCTGAAAGGTCAATAGTTTCAAATGTCAAGTCACAGTCCTATCACGTAGAGTATATGACACAAAAAATCACTCAAATGCAACAGAAGGTAGACATGCGGAGCAACACCTCAGGTCAACTTCAACAGGTGACAAGTTCCACCAGGAAGCTTTGAAAAGGCACTGCATAATGTGGCATTTGGTGCCTTGATCTCACCATCTGGACATAAGTGACAGTGTCCACACTCAAAACCTTGGCAAGCGAGGCCCCAAGGGCCAGCTCGAAAATCGTCCATGTGACTTTCCCATTAAAACATATTAAAACCACCATTGAGTTTGGTGATTTCCCATTTCCGTGTTCGATTACCAGAACCCTACAGTAAATCTCCAAGTACCGCGCCGTTCTTGCATCCGCCGGGCTTGTGGAACCTGAGCTTCTTAGAACCAGTTTCGGGAAAATGATGCAAAACTGCATGAACTCCTGCCCAGATGTACTTACATGAAGAATGTGTGTGTGTGTGCAAAGTAAGCACATGTGTATTTATAAAATACAGTGATCAATAACGTGTCCCAACTTGCTTATGGTTCCAGACAAGTCAGTCAATGTTAATGGCTCTCATCCCAGACAAAAATAGACTTCCATCCCAGACTTTAGACCATCATGTTTACCATTGAAATAGCTATCGAAGATATAAATTGGGGATAAAAATAGCATTGGACAATCATGTTTGCCATTTAAAGTACCATTGGGGATAAAAAATTGAAGGAAGCCAGCTGTTGAAAGCACCGTTGGCCCCGCACCAGGCACATGGGCGGCAGGTGCCCTTCTCATGGAGCACTGAACCGTGGCTGGGCCTGTTTCAACGGTGCTGAGTGGCATCCAAAAGAAGAAGTTGAAGATGGGGTATAAAAATCTTTAGATACTGCGCGCGCGCGTGTATATATATATGTAGATATTCATGTGTATGTGTATATATATATTGTATATATATATATATATATTGTATGTATATATATATATTGTATATATATATTGTGTGTATATATATATATATATTGTATATATATATATATATATATTGTATATATATATATATTGTATATATATTTTATATATTTATATATATATTGTATAAGACATATTGTATAAGACATATTGTATCATAATATTATCATATCCCTAGACCCTCCAAATCCTAGGAAAATATTGGTGTTTTCGGAGTTTGACCTATATCAACTGATTTTACCCAAAACATCTTGATACTACTTTGGTCTTCGATTTTAGGAATTTGGTTGCATGTTTTTGGACTTAGTGAGAAAGGCCAAAAAATGTTTGCAGCGCCTCAAACGACTAAGGAAAAAAACCCGCAAAACCCCGGGGAAAAAAAAAAAAAAACACGCAAAAAAAAACCAAGACTCCCGCAAAAACCCGCAAACACCCGCAAATCCTGAAATCTCGTTGTTTTAGATTGTTTTCGAAAACCACTAGAGTTCCAAAATACCTCACATTTTGTGTACGTGGGCGGTGGGCGCAGTGCCGAGATTTTCCCAGAAACATACATGTTTGGAACAAAGTGAATCATGTTTTTGGTTGTTTGACCTATCTTCTTAGAACATCTTAGAACAATCATTTTTTTCCTCGTCTCATCTCATCTTGGGTTGCCATACGTATTTGGAGGTGGCTGAAGTCCCGGTGGGAACGGCACACCTCAGTGTTTGAGACCATCTTCAGTCTGGATAATTATCCCCATCGATTCCCCAATTCTCCATGTTGGTACAGTAAAAGTCTCTGAAAATCCCTCAGATGCTTTGCCGCACTGAAACTTCTGCCCTTTCACTTTTCGCAAACTGTTCGAAAGATTGAAACATCGTCGCCTCGGCTTTACCCTTGGCATCAAATCTGATCTTTTCTAGGACCACAAAAACCAAGGTCGCTATGACAATATTTGCATTGCTGCCCACCCCGCCAGCAACAGGAGTCCGAACAATGCCCGTCACCTCGGCTTGTCGCAGTAAAATGATCCCTGATCCCCAGCTAATGCTCTGCCAATGGTATGCCAATGGTATGCCAATGGTATGCAGGTGAGTTGCGACTCTGTCCAAATGGTGTTTCCTCATCGCTTGGAGAGCCTGGAGAGCCGGGACCCCTTCAATGCATGGAAGGAGTGGAAGGTTAGTGACTTGCACGCAAGCAACTCGGAAAGAACACCAAAATCAACGAGTAAGACATCAATACAGCATGCCAGGGTGCCAGAATCACGGCAACATCCCTCAGCACACTCTGAGCTTACAGCCTGCCAACATGCAGTTTGGAATGTCCCCGGCCTCACCCATCACCCACCAGGTGACCGGGCTGAATTACTTTTTATACACCAACTTGGGACTGGTCGGACTGCTGCTCACACCAACTGGTCGGTTCAATCTCACTTCTGAGGCAAAGACAAGTTCATCCTCTTCTCCGAGTGACTCAAAACCTCGGAACAAAATCACTGGATCTTCCTCTGAAGGTCCGTGTTTCCCACGGCTTCATTCTGGTCGATGTCACTAGCCGAGAGCTTTGCGAAGCATCTTTGGAAGGAGTAGAGCAGCTGCGCCATCTGCGTTCGAGGTGCTTGTGTTTTCCTTTCTTGAACTTGGAGCTATGGGAATCTTTGAATATAAGGGGCGAAAGGAAAGGGTATGGGTCATGTTGTGTTGGACATATCTATATCTATATATATGTGTGTGTGTATTATATATATACATTATCCAAATCAGAATCAGTTTTCACCCATCGACAAATCCCCAAATCCTTCAAACCTACACTGTATCCGCCTCATCATTTGGATATGGCTCACAAATAAGCACTCAAAAATAAACGGAACGGTACATACAAAACAGACTAGGCATTATAAAATTGTGTGACTCACAATGACTCACCTGGGTCTTTGACTTTGACCCATACACTCATGTGTAGCCTGGTCATGGCATATGGGGTATGGACATCCATCCAATCCCATGCCATGGAAATCCCCAAGTACATAAATGGGTATAGGAACCATCTCCCAAAATCATATAAATAATGGATTGATGACCATCTCCCAAACGGGTTAATCATGGTTAATCTAATCCAACTACTGATCCCTTTGTATCCCCATTCTATCGCCATTAATGGTTGCTTCTTCATCCCAAAGCATCACCGGCCTTTGTAGTTCTCTGCACTGTCGTCCACGGGCAAGATATCGTCCAGCGTTTGGGGAACCTGATTTGGGGAAAACTGGGGATAGGTGTAGTCTCTACAAAGATATGTATGACTTAAAATCGTATATAATACATATGTATATATATATATACGTATATATATATGTATATACGTACACAGAATTACACAGACATATACACAAGTACGAAAGACATGCGTATGACAAACTAATGGGGGAATCGACAAGGAGCCAACTTGGGATCGTCAGCAATAGAGGTTTCCTACAATGGGGGTACCCCAATAGCTGGATGGGTTGATAATGGAAAATCCGATTAAAATGTATTTGGGGGTACCCCCCATTGTTGCTTTCCTAAAGTCATTGAGATCATTGATATGTATATATATATGATCTGTCGCTTCTCGGCATTGAGCTCTGGACTCCAACCTGCCCCGGCGGATCCTTAGCGGTCCAACATGGCCGCTGTTTCCTGTTTTTGTCCGGGCCATGGCCGGGCCAAAACACCACAACTCGACCGAGTCACATTGGGATAGGGTACTGATGATGGCCTGAGCAGAACAAGCCCCAGAAGGCCCAGAAGACATTTTTCTACATCACTAGCAGTTGACTAACAGAGCGCCTTCAGCAGTGAAGTCAGATGTCTAACTGAGGCTAACTGTTAGCAATGACGGTTGAAATCAAAAGTGTTGCTTCCACGCTATGCTGAACGATGAACATAGTGTAACATCCCCAGGTCCAGACCCATGAAGCGAGATGGGTGAAGTTGAACCAGACAGCTCCTTGTGTCCAAAGAGATCAGTCCCTCACTCAAGGTAGAGGATATAGTGAACTGGCGTGAAAATTCGATCCCAAAGGTCCTAAGCATGGAAAGTAGTGGGAAGCAACCCCTCTTGTTTGGTCGACACACAAGGTTTCGGAGAATTCCAGGTGATTTTTTGGAAGTTGGCGCTTGAACAAGCTGTAAACGGAAGGCTCTGGTGATGTGTGAAGGTTCCATGCAATGCGCAGCTCCTTCAGCTTTTCAGGCGAAGTATCCAGACCTGCAGAAGCCCCCAGGGGATCGCACGATTTTCCAGGCAATAAATCGGAATTCAAAGGGCTCTACAGACTCTACACTTGATGTGGGAGGGAACCCTGCAACAATCATATTCCTAACGAATCGCCAGTTTTTCGTCCCAAGAGGTCCTATTTGGCAGATGAAAGCAGCCATGTGTCCACTCGAACCCAATTAACATGATCATTGGATGGTTATTATCAAATGATAAATAAAGGTTTCCGCAGCGGATGACTTTGAGGCCCCGGCACAAATTGGGCAAATTCACCTTTTGGGGCTCCATCGAAAAGGGCGTGAGAGCTGATTCCTTGGTGTGATGGCTGAAGCTTTGGCGAAGGCGATTTACACACGACCTTGGAGCGATATCAAAGTCACTTCGTTCCACACATCAGAGATGTGACTGGACATTTGGCTGCGGACCAAATTGAGACTCATCTTCGACGTTGGCGATCCCTTTTCGTGAGATCCAATCGGGGAATCTTAGAAAACCAATAAACAAGCAGGAAAGAAAAGGGATGTGAGAGAAAGCTAAAGGTGTACGCAAGATGTGACTCCTCAACTGCTTTAGCACGGATCACCGGATCACAGCAAGTCCACAGAGCTTCTCGCATCTTCATTTGGATGCATGTTGATGTTTATCACATGTTCATGTATATATATATATATGTATATATATATATACATGTGTGTGTGTGTTCCAAATTCACCAAACTCCATGCTCCATGCTCCATGGGAAGTTCCATCACATCGCATAATGATATATAAGGATCCATATCTGCTGAGGATCAGCAAGGGCAACGAACTAAAGGCCAACCTATGACTCCCTCACCAAATGATCGTGCCTGAGTAGGCTGGGGCACTCCCAAGGCCTGTGGGTCATGGCACAAGACATCTCGTTTCCGGTGTTCAGACACTGGTTTTCGTAGAATCATGGATAGGTCGGATAGGTATGACGAATACACAAAGGACATGCTACCAAAGGTTTGGTCACCAAAATGCAGCATTTACACTTCGCTTGCACCTCTGCAAGAGACAACGACACAGGTGGCATCGTTTGAACCTCGGTTAAAGGGATACACGTTCTGCGCATCTGCACAGCGAATACATGCGAATACTGCATCCCCAACGTAAGTCTTGCGCCAAGACTCCTCCAGATTTTCGCTTCGGCACCCCCAATCACCCCAGTCCCAAATCCCACAGCAATCGTCTTTGAATGTGCTGCGACGGCCAGACGAGTGCACATGCCAAAGTGGATTTTTTCTCCCAGAACTTGATCTTCATTGATTCTCCATGACCCTTGCCTGTGGCAGTTCATGTTGGAAGATTCCAAAATGTCATACACTGCAAAAACATGCAGTCTATATCTATATTATAATACATATATATATATATCATATATATATATATGTTCAAGTGTATGTTTGTGTGTCTGTCTATATAATAGATAATTTAATGATACCAACTTTTGGCCATCTCAGTATTTGTCAAAAATCCCTTGTACCCTCCCCTCCACCCAAGCACTGGGGAAGGACCAGAGTCACCACCACATGCGGCTCCTAGCAAGATCCAAGCATGGTCCAAACAGTCCAAACCCAAGGGAGACTTCCAGACCTATTCAGTTTCATGTCTAGAATGTCTAGAATATAAATAGATTGTAATTTGTAAAGATCAAAAAAGCATGTTGCAGCATGTGTGTATATTTCAAATTATTGCAAGGTCTCCAAGTCTGGACATGAAATGCCGACTTGTCATATCTTTTCACCGTGGTGACACCGGATGGCACCTTCTGCAGGTCTTGTTCTGGAAAAAGGCCATCAAAGTTTCTGGCCAAGCGCCTGGCTGACGAAGGCTGACTGGAAGGTGCGACGGCGATCGAACGCCCTCGGTTTTGTGCTGCGACTTTCGGTGGCAATGCGTCACTGGTGTGAAAGGAGAGGGTTGTCCTCAGCAAGCAGTCACTGTTCAACTGCCGCGGGACAGCTTAGATGCGTCTTGAAACCCCAACCAAGAGCAAATTGGATTTCCATATGATGGGAAAATCCAGAGAAAGTTTGACTTTTATCTTGAATGTGCAGCTCAAAAAGTAAATGTCAAGAGCCTCATCTATGGTGTCCCTTGAACGAGCGCCACAGCGCAAGCGCAGCGTTCCAACGCTGGAAACTACTATGCGGTGCTGCTGAGCACGGCAACTCTTGAAAATTTACTGACTCGGAAACCAGGCCAGTAAAGTTTGGATGTGCAAAAAAAATAGTGAACCCCAAACATTCCAATCGGTGGTCCGAGTTTTTGAAGGAGCAAAACCCATACATTTGGGGTTCACGAATTTTGAGACGCACCTATATCTGTGCTAGACATTTCACTTGGCTTGTTGCATCCCACAGGAATTCTTTCCAAGCTTCTAGTGGAGCCAAGTGAAGCTTCAAATCATGCAAAAAGACGGAATCTGTACAGACCTCCATTCTGTTTGGCCTTGGATCACAAGCACCAGTTGAACTTCAGGAGCCAATTGTTCCTCTCCTGTCAAGGCAAAAATTGATTTTCCTCACTGGGACTATGCACATTGTCTGAGCTGCTGGTTTGTGTGTTGTTTGTCTTTTCACAGTCTTTCCACATGAAAACAAAGACACACCGTCATAGGTCTACATGTTGCGACCACTTCAGAAAAAAAAAATGCTTCGAGTTTGCCAACTGCGGTGTCAAGGAGTGCCTCCTGGTGGTGTGGCTCAGATAGGTCTTAGCCGTCTGAGCAGCTCCGAACCCACCATTTGCCTGGCATCGACGCATCGACGCATCGAGTCCGTGAAAAACTGCCAACGGGTCGCCGTGCAGCGGCTCCAGATGCTCCAGGCCTCTCTTCTTGGACGGATGGAGAACCCAGAATTGCAGAGTTCTCCTATGCGATGAGTGGAGTACTCAGTCGGAGTTTCATCACAAAGAGAAATGACTTGCAGCATAAATCTGATCACGTGTCAGTGTTTGTCCTGCCACTCTCTGGAATTGCTGGTGCTTTGGCATGTGTACGCTCTGTGGGAAGCCAGTGCAATGTGCATGGAGCTCCAGAACAAGTCACGAAGCAAAGAACATCCAACTTCGATGATCAAAGGTTGTCATTACCTCCCACAATTTCTAAATGACTCCTCCCACCTGGCAGTGTATCCCCGCCATTGCTAGACACTCCTGTGTGCGTCTGATGAGATATGGCACCACTTCATCAACAGGTCCATAAGGGACGTACTTGTAGGACCTAGCAGAGATCCAAAGCGCTTCAACATTGAACATCTGCTAAAAATCATAGAAGTTGGAATTTCCGAATATGCTTCTTCGGATCGTTTTTCCTGCTACCCGTGCACAACTGGAAATATGTTCAGGCCCACATGATAATTGTAACGTATTGTAACTGTGAATAACTCTGAATCTCAAGACCTCGGAACAAGAGTTGCTGAGCGCAAGAATGCTCGGGCGCAAGCCGGTAGCCATACCGCGCCAGCCTTGGTTTTGGTCAAGCCAGAGGCACAACATTCAGAATTCAGAGTGATCAGTTTGGGGAAAGTTAGCAGAATGAGAAACTCAAAATCTCTGAGATACTTTTCGGTGTAAGAGCAGTTTCGCAAACAAGTGGTCACCACTGGTCACCGCTGAGAGGCATGACTGAACCCTCTTTGGCAAGTCCATTTTCACACATCACTGGTAATTTTATTTGTCAAGGCCGTGCCCAAGATTCTCCAAAAAACAACATATGCACACAAAGATGATAGAACTGTCTGACTACACCACTGCTTCCAAGTGTCGTGTATGTCAGATGGTCTGCCATGCCCATCAATTGTCCAAAGCCCACGCGGTCCTGACCCGTCAGAGTTCTCTTTGAGCATCAATCTCCAGAACGTCGAGCCAATAAACACCACAAAGAAATTTCTCTTGATGTCAAAATGTCAAACCTCCCCAGGTTTTGGGCAAAAGGTGTGTCTCAACCCACAAGGGGGCCCCACATCAGCCTGGCTCACTGCCAACTCGGCCATCTTTTGGATGGTCCGTTCGATGGAGTATCGGTTGTGGGAGGCCACCAGCACCTGCCCCAGTGGCTATTCCGGAAAAGGACCAGAGAAATGTCACCCGTTTTCGGTAAGTGCAACATATGCAACTGAAAAATCTTGAAAAGACCTGGAAAAATACTGAGAAAACATGAAAAGCCTTTTAAAATACACCGGCATAGGCCCCAGATAGAAAAGGTTGGAACTGATGGTTCCCAACGTGGGAACCAAAGGTTACCATGGCAAGGAACTGCCGGTTCCCAGACCTTGAAACTTAGGGTTCCCAACCTGGGAACCAGAGGTTGC
>Ga0126342_10003035_pt1 | contig 27237 bp, 22 predicted proteins | sample Cyp1metagenome_FD_92528 | JGI IMG/M metagenome (GOLD analysis project Ga0126342, IMG submission 92528) | Coral microbial communities from Lord Howe Island, Old Settlement Bay, Australia - Cyphastrea 1 metagenome | ecosystem: Host-associated > Invertebrates > Cnidaria > Coral ... | reverse complement strand
TGCACACCAGCATCAATACATCCAGACTTTGGGCAAGCTCTTCAAAACGAAGAATGCCGACTGAAAGAGCACTGAGGAAAAAAAGAATGCATTGAACCTCAAGCAGATGTTGCGGAATTGCGAAAGTTTTTTTTGGCATTTTGACCTCTTGCAGCAAACGTCAAAACATCATAGATCACAACCATAAAATATTGTAAATTACAGTGTAAAAAGGTGATTTTTGATTCAATCACCAAGTGCACAATTGTAGAAAACCCACGCCCGCCTCAAGGCGGTGTTCCCTTGTTGTTGTTGTTGTTGTTGTTGTTGTTGTTGTTTGTTGTTGTTGTTTGTTGTTGTTGTTGTTGTTGTTTGTTGTTGTTGTTTGTTGTTGTTGTTTGTTGTTGTTGTTGTTGTTGTTGTTGTTTGTTGTTGTTGTTTGTTGTTGTTGTTGTTGTTGCAATTGTTGTTGTTGCAATTGTTGTTGTTGCAATAATCAATATCATCAGTATCGTTGGCTATCAATCACCAATTTTATAGGTGATCCGTTACCATTTTGGGCTCGCCGAAACTGAGGTATCTGAAGGAGGCGCATCCGCGGTTGCTGTCCACCAGCTTGGGTCCGCAAATTTCAAGAGAAAAATTGAACCGAAAAGTCGGAATTACCATCAATTAAACCGTGTAAACATCCATAAACCCTATCAAATCTCATATGTGGCTACAAAAAAAGGGGGTTCCTAAGTCATGGCGGTACCCCTTTTATCATCCATTTTATAGATGGATTTTCCATTATAAACCATCCATTTCTCATGGATATAATGGCCATTTCTCCCACTTCCAGCGAGACGCTGCCAGTCGACTGACGATGGTTGGGGCATGGGGCACCTGGTGCACACCTTGACGAACCGACGCTACATGGAGAAGGCCCGGATTACACACACATATATATGTATATTATGGGGGTTTCCATAAATGGGGTATATCCCAAATATGGATGGTTTATAATGGACAATCCATCTATAAATGGATGATTTGGGGGTACCCCTATTTCAGGAAACCTCCATATATATATAATTTAGCATATGATATTGTATATAGTATCAACATAGACTGTTATTATAGCCAATTGTTAGTCGAAACCAAGCTTCAAACCCTGCCTCATGGCAGGGTCTATGTTAATTTGTGGGAAGGCAATACTGTATTGCTTACATGTTACACACACACACATTCAACATTTTTGACCATGTATCTATGATTGTGTATGTAATGTAATGTAATGCAATGTTTTGTCATGTTATTTTATGTTATATTATGTATTCACACCCATGGATTGTTTTGTGAAAGAGCAATTTCTTAGGAATTGCATCCTTTTTTCTGGTTGCAATCGGTGGTGAGATGTCGACATCCCCAGGTGATTGCCTACGCCGAGTCTCATGATCAGGCGAGGTGTGATCCAGCGGCGTGAAAAGGTCGCCATGAATCCAAAGGTCTGCGGGATGTTGATGACCATGAGACCAATGTTCAGAAAACTACATTTTTTGGGGGGGGGATTGAAAGCTTTGTGACTGAAAAGACTACTTTTTTTTTGGGAGTGATTAGGAACACAGAACGTGTGGCCTCTCATCATAAGGCTCCAATCCTTGCGCTTTCATCATTTCTTCATGCCATGGATCTGGTGCTTTAGGCCATTGTGGGTGACAAGACCCTGGCCTTTTGGCTGATGGATGCCGAAATGTGACCCTGACTCAGCTTCCGGTGTCTTGGGGGCGGCTTTTAGCACCAACGTTTGGCCAGGTACACGGGCATGAGTGTCTTCACCAGTCCCTTCCCCTCCATGTGTGTGGATCGGGGCCTGGCGTTCTGGCCTCAGTGTCGTTGGATTGCTGGGCCAGGCCTTTGACAAAGGAAGAATGGGAGAATGAGCCGTAAGATCTGTCACGTGTATTTGTTGAATGTTTTTTTTTTCGAAACAAAACACTTTTGAAAGCAGAAAAATCCGCCACTTTTCACCAAGCTGATCCGCTCGTGGGTTCCCAAACATCCAGTCGGTGCATCCTGGAGGCTTCACAAGATGATCCGTTTGATTGTCCTTTCCCTAGGCGGCGAGGCACGCTGAATCCCAAGCAGTTAATTTTTTTGTACCTGAATTTCCCCATATAGAGGTTTCCTAAAATCAAGGATCCCCCCAAATCATTCAAATTTCAACATATTTGATTGAACCATAATAAATCAATGGTTTTGGGGATCCGCTCTTTTAAGACACATCCATATTTTTCCACATTTTTTCCAGGTTTTTTTCCTCTTTCCAGGCACCCCCAAAAGCCAAAGACCAGGGCTATCTGAACTTCATGGGCAACGAGTTTGGACACCCCGAGTGGATCGACTTCCCGCGCCCGGAGAATGGCTGGAGTCACCATCACTGCAGACGTCGTAGCTTGCTACGGAAACTCCGGGATGAAACCATGGTGGATGTAGGGGATGAAACCACTTTTTTTTCAGGGACCATGGTATGGAGGTGTCAAAAAAGGGGTATGGGATTGGGGGCCTGACCCAATCGTAGTTATGGACTATCGTTGATCATCATTGACCAGGTTTGATAACAAATATATATATATATATATGTATATTATAGGAATACTACTTTATATGAAAACAACCATATAATAGCCCACAATGCTTGAAACACACATGAAGATATTTATTTTGAAGGGATTATTCCACCAATATCACATCGTAACCAGCTGATCAGCCGTGTTTTCTGAGGTTGGGATTTGCCAGAAGATGATTTGCTGCGCTACAAATTCTTTCAAGCCTTTGATGAACTGATGCAGGTTGGCACCATCCACTTTTTCAGCGTGGGTGAAAAGCCATGGATCTTGGTGTTCAGGGAATCCTTGCCCTTATATTCAACATCCTCCCGAAACATCCCGAAACCATAGTGGAATGTAGGGGACAAAGACATAAGTGGAACCATAGAAAGGGGGTGTTTTAAAATTAAGGGGATGGGATTGGCTTGTCCTTGTTGGTTACAATCCATGGCGAGCCGTAGATGCCATGGCTGGAACATGACACTGACTGCCCAAACGCGCAGGCATGTGAGAATCGCTTCAAGTTCGTGAGCGCCCAGCATCAATATGTCAGCAAGAAGGATGAGAATGACAAGGTTGGACCGCTGCAGCGCTGTAGAAAGCTTGTGGTTGTTCCAGCTCATTCTGCTGGATCTTGCTGGATTTTGCTGGGATTATGGCTCGTTGAGGGGGTGGTATTGAGGTCATCATCTTCGAACGTGGCGACTTGGTCTTCGTCACTGGACTGCATTGCCTACATTACTTGGTTTAGAGATGGCATGGTCAGCAGGGGGACTGGCCGTGGCTAAGGCCTTCAACTTTCATCCTTGCAACAGCTACGAGGGATATCAGATTGGCACGCATTGCGTTGGGAGCCTCATTGTCTTCGCGCAGCTTCTATCCAAACCACAGTTTTTGCAGGGATCTGGATATAGGATGTGTACAGGATGGGGTATGGGAGTATCTGATGGGTATGTGGTATGTATGTGTGAAAAATTGGACATACAAAATGACAATGTGTTGAAACTCCCAGTTTTCTTCCGAGTCTAGGACGAGCCCATGCGCTGCGTCCTGGACACGGATGAAGGCCGTTTCGGAGGTCACATGCGTAGGAGGCCTCAGTGGGAATGTGGCCAAGTACAGGAAAAACATTGTGGTGGGGTGGGGATGTTTTTTTTTTTCTTTTTTTAAGATTTTTAGATGTGGTTCAAAGTTTTTTTGTTCCCGGAAAGAACGGGAAAATTTTGGGTAAATGGGGCTCATTACTAAGAAACGGACAGAAACGGCGGTATTGGAGATGATAAGAAATGGCGGTAAAAAGGTGTAATTTGTCGTTTTGGGTTTCATCGTCATTGTCTTTTTTGAGTCAAAATATAGTTTCACGACCAAAATGAATGGTTGTAGGCTGTTTTAGATCAAAATAATTTGCCTTTTGTGGGTACAAAACCTTTTGTTTTTTCAATGATCAGCGACCCGCTGGTGCCAGCCATTCGAGGTTTGGATTATGGTCATGGCAACCCTTTCCCTCCGCTGCACGGCATTGACAAACGCCCTCACTCCGTGAAGTGTCTTGGTGACGACCATGGCAGCCATGGGATGACTCTAATGGGATAGGAATGGGATAGGATCTTCAACAACTGGAGGATTTTCGATGCGAAAATCTCGTAAGAACTATTGCTGGCAACACAAAAATGGTCCCAACACCATTTTGAAACGTTTTAGTCGTTGGGTATAGTTGGATGGTTTTAGCAGCTAAACAGCAGATGAATCTTGACCAGCAAAGAGTTGGAAAGACAAGACCTGGAGCTATGGAGAAAATCATCCAAATATTGGTGGGAACATGGCTGGATTCTGTGATGGTTAATAGTGGTTTTCATAGGCTATAAACCAACAACCATGGGAATATTATGGTGATCTGATTGCTGGTGACTGGAACATGGCTGGATGATTTTTCCATGAACAATCATCCCAACTGACGAAGTCCAACATTTTCCAGAGAAGTTGAAACCACCAACCAGATATTATTAACCATCATTAACCACAGATAACCATTTATATTAACCATTATTAACCAGGTATATTAACCAACCAGGATGGTAGGTATACCACCAACCACATTTTTTGTTGGTGAACGCCCAGATTTTTCCTGCTGATATCCATCCAATTTTTGCTGATCACGTCCCCTGTCCCATCCGAGCAGATTGGGGTCCCAGCCAGGCTCTACATGCCTTCGCGTACTGCGCAAGTTCTCTGCAGGCAGCAAAGAGCGACTCAGTCAACAGCCCACTTGGAGGATCAGCCCACGGATCAAAACTGGTATATAAGTGGGGTTATAACATGTTATCACATGTTGTAACATGTTATAACATGTTATAACATGTTATAACATGTTGTAACATGTTATAACATGTTATAACACGTTATCACTTATAAATGGAATATATATATAATTATAATGTATATATATATATATAATATAGGTGGTTATTTTTTGGCATGTTAAGACATGTTCTCAGCCACAAGCCCAGTGGGATGTTCGATCTGGTGCGATCCTGCGCAGGGAGAGCCTACTGCAAGGCGGTATCAAGGTCTATGTGGGGATCCTCAGACCTGCAGACCTGGGAGATATTGGGAGAGAGCTTGGGCTCACCATGGCTTGGGGTTGGAAAGAAATGGAGGGATACTGGCATTCTTCAAGGATCTTCAAGTTCTGGTCATTTTGATCTATTTTGATTGGACAACTGATGATTGATAAGCCTTTTATCATCGTCGTTACTTCGCCAAGGTGGAGAATAGCTTCTTGTCGCAGTATGACGTCAAGAACACAGAGGGCATGAAGTTTTCTCTGGTCGTTCACAAGGATGGCCTGGAGGAAATGCTGGACTTCCCCTTCGAGAATGGCTTGGTGCACCTCCCAGACCATTGGGATGCCACCTTTGATATCGTCACGGGGGATGACATGATCCTGCCCTGCAAGTGCTCCAAGGACGGCTGCGGCTGATCTGACGTGAGCTTTTTGGATGCTCTTGAAAAAGCACTGAATATCTTGGAAGAGTATCCCAGTTAGTCAGTGGTTTATAGATGTTTATAGATGTTCATGAGCCATGTATACATATATCATATGCGTAACTCGGGATATTCATGGATCTTCCACATAGAACTAGGGTATTTCAGATTAGGTTCTTACCCACTTCCGATTGCCACCCCAAGCAGTTGGCCTTTTTGCTGCCAGGACACCAAGTTCCGAATCTACTTCCCAGGAGAATACACCATTGCCCTCTTGGGCTATCTGAGGAATGGCAAGCCGGACGATGCTCCCCCCAGCCCGAAGAAACCCAAGCTGCCTAAGGTGGGCTGCGCTGGGGTGGAGGACGTTTCAGGTTCCCCTCTGGTAAACATATATACAAAAAGCTATGGAAAATGGCCCATTTATAGATGGCTTACAGATGGCTTACCTATTAAAGATGGTGATTTTCTATAGCTATGTTAAATGACCAGAGGGTAATTTCTGTCCTTGTTTAGGGTCTATGTTCGACCCACGTAACAAACCCACGAATGGCTTTGTCCAAAAATGGGGAGTACACCACCATCCTCCTATTTCCCCTTAAGTGCATGGGTGTATGCACCAGACTTCAGACATTGAACCCCGCGAACTATGAACCCCAACTAACCCTCGTATATATATATATTGTTACAACCCATGGTATATATATATATATATCTATTTACATTGCATAACATAAGATATCCCAGCATTCTGGGAAGGAAGGGCCATACACCCCACTACAAAACACCAGCATTTGGTCCTGTGACAAACCCACAAACCTCTTAACCTCATCATATAACCACAATGAACCTCCATATCTTACAATAATATTGAAGTGGGTATATACGGAGGACAATGTAGATATGATTATTCCCCCCAAAAAGATAGAACCGTTGTTGACCTTTTTCCTAAATCATCTTTTCCATTTTACAGATTTGAATAGGAACCGAGTTCTACCTTCGTCATCATCCCGAAATGTCCTACCCTCTGGTAAACAAACATAGCAATGGAAATTCACCATTTTTAATGGGAAAATCCACTATAACTGGCCATTTTCAATAGCTATGTTAAATTACCAGAGGGTAAATCACTTCAACAAAAACCATCAAAACACCCGAGTTCTGCCCGGAGGCAGCTGCCAAGGGCTACTCGAAGCCCGTGCAGCCAGCCATGGAGCCGGAGCCCCAGGCGGAGCCAGCGCCGGTGGTGGTCTCGCCCCCTGTGGCTTCGCCGGTGGGGTCCCCCGTGGCGGCGCCGGCACCGGGAACGGTGGAGGTGAAGGAAGAAGCCAAACCTGAGGAGGGGAAGTGTCCCAAGTCCCATCATTTTTTGGGAAAGGGATGGGAGGAACTGGGAGGAACTACTGAACTACTTGTTTTTTTTTGGTTTTGCTTCACATTTTTGAGGATTCCTGCCTCTAGTTTTGAAACTTTGGCTGATGCATCCACCAAAAAACCACCTGGTTCACACCATGCAGAAGTTCTTGCAGGAAGCTGGCGTCGATGTGCGTGACATGACGAGATGCTACTCAGGGTTGCACTTCATGAACACTGATGATCTTGATCAAGCTTTAAGAGACACGCAGACGCATGAGGTTTCCGAGGTGCTTGAGGGTGGGGGTCATCCGGGGGCACTTTCAAAGTCCAACTGGTCTCTGAAAATCGAGCCTAAAAGTCCGGGTATCCACCCTAAAGTGCCATTTTACTAGCCGCTTTGAGTGGGACAATGATCAACCAGTGGAGTTAGCTATTTTTTCAGACAACAATCTGTGTGGAGCTGCTACAGGTGGAACAAACGAAGATGCGTATGGCCAATTTTCAAGAGAACTTGGCGGCCTGTGGTGGTGACTTAGCCCAGATCTCCGAGAGCTACAAGAGCTTCGGGCTGCAGAAGAATGGCGCGACATGGACCTATTGCGAATGGATGCCCTATGCCAAGGAAGTCTACCTGGTAGGAGACTTCAATGACTGGGTCACCTCTGCAACACCCCTGACGCAGGCAGGGAAGAGGAAAAAATGAAGCCCTCGACCGTGGCTTCAAACCAAAATTGGTAACCAAAAATTTGTTTGTTCATCCTTAGTAGGATGATAATTCCCCTATGGACTTCTCCAGGAGTCTCCGGATTCCTTCCCGGATGTTTGGAGCGCGACCCTGCCGGCCACCACAAATCTCAAGAGCGGCTCCAAGTACAAGCTCTTTGTCGTTCCGGAGGAGAACCGGTGGGCATTTCTAGGGCAGGGGCCAGCTTCTTGACAAGGTGAAGCTTACATGTGTCTTTGCATATATGGTGGTATCAATGAGGACAAAACCCAGATTTTTTTGTTTGGCTGCCTGGATTAGCCAGGATTTGCAGATACAGATATGGGGATTTTCTAAAATAGGTGTACCCCCAAATCATCAATTTTAGTGGGATTTTCCTTATAAACCATCCATTGAGGGGGAACCACATTTATGGACAGCCCCATATAGTTTTGCAGATGCGTTTTGGTTGTTCCCCACTTTTTTGAGTGTACAGTAGCAAGCCTTGAAGTGTGCTGAGAGTCTGAGAGTGTGCTGAGATGATCAGGATATGGTGTTTCAAAGACTTCCATGGCATAGGAAATCGGAGGGTTTCTCCTGGATCATCCAGGAGGGAGACCCTTACTATGCCATGCCCGCATGGGCCACACGCTTCATTGGACCCAACGAGATGAAGTGACTTGGAGTCGAGGACAGCGCTGGGCATGGCTTTTTGATGTCGCCCTAGGGTAAACTGGGAAGAGATGGGATTTCCAGGGGAATTTGTGTGGGATTTTTCGATGGCTTTTCCACATCTGAGTTTACCCCAGGGTAACTGATAGTTGGTAGATGTTAGAGTCAACAAACTGATCATTGATGCACTGACTTTCATCCTCATTGGAAACCATGTTTTTTTTCCTTTTTTAACGGCACTGCGATATATACCAGCAAGATGATGTTTGTGTTTGAAAATGGGCATCTGCCCCAAAGACGGACATTTTAAGAGGCAACATGATAAACCAGGGTCAAAGAGCTTGGTATATTTTAAAGTCAACGAACTGAACTAGTTGAATGGTTGATCATTAGTCAACAAACTGATGGTTGGTAATATTCATCGGTTTGGATGGTCAGAGAGGTGTCTGAAAGTGACAATCTGTAGTATATATATATAATGGAAATATATATAGTGGGATACAGGATGGGAATATACTCGGGAATATCAGGAATCTAATCCGAAAGAATGGTATGTGTACTCAAGAATCTGAGTGTGTCTGAAAATAAGGGATGGACATCTGAATTTAAGGCAATTTTCATACCCTGCGCCCTGAGATGAATGAGAGAATTCAGGGGTACTCTATTAAGGGGTTCTCTACTCTATTTTCAGACAAAGCCATATAAATTCAATTTTTCCTCAAAGTTGGATTGTCAATACTTCAAAGAGGATAGGGACCTTGGGACCCTGACCATGACGCGGCTTGCACGCATTTTTTGATTTGCATCCACTATTAGCCATGAATTGTCGTTGTAAGCATCCATGAATTGTCATGAGCTGGTGTTTTTAACATGCTTTGACTGCTTATCATGAAGTGTCAGCTGCCGTGTTCAACCACCATGAACTGGTTAAAAAGACATGCAACACCCAACGAGTTCAACCACATTCACGAACTGCTGAACACGAGAAGTCATTTCCATTCACATTCCTGCCATGTGGAGGTTTCCCAGTCACGGGGATAGATACCCCCAAACCATCCATGAAAAATCAATTAAAGTCAATAAACATCCATAAAAATCCATAAAAACCCATAAACATCCAGTAAAATCCATAGAAAGCAATAGGATTTTCCATGGGATTTCCATGAAAACCATCCATTTCCAGGGCATCCCCCAGCCCAGGCTCCTGGATGCCGTGGTGCACGTGCTCGACGGTGCGGCTGGACCGGGACGACTCGAGCTGACGGAGGAGATGAAGCAAGGCGCGACTGGGAGAATCCATGGGAAAATCATTGGGAGTTTGGGAAAATCTATGATAATATGGTTATTATAATATGGGAAAACCATTTGGAAAATCCCAATTTTGGAAAAACCATGGGGATTTTATATGTTTTTTTTTTTTAAATATTGGGGAATCATCCAAATTGGGATTGTTTTTTTTTCGGGATTTTGGTTTGTGGAATCAGGAATGGGATTTTGGGATTCAATCTATTTAATCCATGGAACTTTTTTTTTCACCGCAATCATATGGGTGGGACATTTAAGTTTGTGTGAGACGAATCATGGGAAAATACTTCCCGGAATCCGTGGGGAAAATCTTTGTGATTCCAGAACCAAGACCTCTTCGTCGGTTGAACTGGAAGAAGGGATGACTCCTGAGCCGCCTGAGCCCAACAAAGCCACGAAAAAATCCAGAGATGGCGACAGGGGAAGCGTAGTACATAGAGGATCCAAGGTTTGGTGCTGAAAATCCATCCGAAAATCCCCAAATACCCAACTCTACTTCAGGAAGCCTTGCATGATTGTGATCATCACAATATCATGCTACAGGCATGGAATAGGAAGGCATGAGAATGCTTCACAATATCTGACCAACGACCTATTATGACCTCAAACCTTTGCATACAAATCAACATCAACGCTTTCTCACCTCACGGAACACAAACTACAGAAACAGGACACCCCGCAGAAAAACAACTTCAACGGTCAGACACTTCTACACCTCACATCATAGAAACATGACAGTCAACAGTTAAGTTTTGAGACTGTTTTGAGTCAAAACCACCAGATGAATCCCGGGATATCCCGGTGGGGGGCGAACGCACAGGTGGCATCCGCATCTATGAGTGCCATCCCGGGCTTGTCAGCAAGGATAGCACCACCTCACCTTTGGTGGAGCCAGGGATCTCAGCCCTGGGTGAAACCCGCCGTGTCCAGGTTGTGTTTGTTGGCGGGTGAAGATGTGCTGGATGATATCTTGACACTTTCCTGATTTCTTGGAACAGAACACTTTGAAAGTGTTAGTAAGTTAGTATTTCAGATTTTGTGAAAACAAGTTGGAGTACCGGGTACCGTTCGCAAACTTGTTCTCCCCTTGTAGTCTCAATTTCCCAGACTTGGTTTCACCCCAAATGTTTTTTGTTTTCAAACAAAACATTTTTTTCCCTCTCACAAAAATCATAAGCCATAAGCCACATCATCAAGTCATAAGCCTGGATTTCATATGTAACACACCCATCAGTAACACACCCATCAGACCATCAGATCCCATCATTTCCGGTCGATTTCTATTGGACAATTCCATATGGAAATCTCCAGCCGTGCACCTCTTAGGACCTTGGACTTGCTGCCACGGATCGCACGAAACGGCTACAGTGCCCTGCTGCTGATGGGCCTGTTGGAAACCAAGGAGCAGGGCCCAATGCCTGGCTTTGCCTGGCTTAGAACACATGGGATTTCGCGGTGTTTTTGATGGTGTCGAATTTCATGGGATCTCATTGATCTCATGGGTCGTTTTTGTCAAGAGTTAATGGATAATGGACCTACGAAAAAGGACCCCCAAGTTATGGCACATTTTTCATGGGGAAAAGGATGATTTACCGATGTTGGGCCGATTTTCAGACAAAGCCATTTGCAGGTAAGAGGAATGGAATGTGGATACTATATGATACTATAGCAACATAGAAAATGCAGGAAATGGATGGACATGGTGCGTGTGTCTCAAAATGAAGGATTTCCTCCAGTTTATGGCAATTGAGATTCTGCACATTGAGGTTTGAATTTTGAACCATGGAAGGAGTGCATGCCTGATATCCCAGACTTTCTTCAAAAAACGTTCTTTAATTTCGCTTCTTCCGTGTTTTCCGCAATCCCAGTTTTTTTTTTCAGGATGGTACTATTCTCAGTAATGCTTGTAAACCCAATGCCATGTTTACCATCCCCAAGTCATCGTCGTCATCGTCATCGTCATCATCATCATCATCATCATCATCATCATCACCATCACCATCACAATTGCTGTTGTCATTATTAGTGTTATGATTATTAGATATTATTAGTATTACTGTTATTATTATCATTCTTATTACTATTATTACTATTATTACTATTATTGTTGCTATTACTATTATTATGGCAATGTTATCATCATTTTATGGGTGCTCTAGCTGCTATGTTGACACCATCCCCAGTTGGACTGGTGGCAGGACCAGGCCACGATGGGCAGCCAACCGGTGAGCCTCTTTGCTCTTTCGCAACACCTGGGCACCACCGAGGACATCCCATGGGAGTCGGACAGCTGTCTGGGGTACCCTAGAGGTACCCACGGGTACCACAAACGTTTGGGATGGCGAAATCGCAGGGCGAAAGCATCATAGTCCCTGTTCTTTCATGGCCATTTCATGTTTTTTTTTTTTAACACACTGTTTACAGCCGTTGAACGAGCCCATGACGTATTTTCCATGCAGCAATGCGAGCCCAGGAGCTGAGAAATCTGGTGACACAGGCAGGATGACCTCTGGGTGCTACAGATGTGTGATGTAAAAAAAATGCTATGCATACATATCATATAGTCATATAGTAAATAGTGTGAGTGAATGCATGTATATATATATATGTATATATATATATGTATATATATATATATATGTATACATATATATATATATGTATATATATATATATATCTGGTTAAATTATAACGACCTCACTGCGACCTCACTGGAATCATAGTCAATAAGGGGAATGATCCCAAAATAACCTTATTGCAGGTTAGTGAAATATTTTAATTTACCCAGATGTATGAAATATATCTATATATATATATATAATATATACGTATACGTATATAAATATATACACATTCACACAGACATGCTATCAGAATATTCACGTCGAAGATTCAACTATGGCATCTCTTTAAACATGGCCATGGCCCAGGCACACAGCCTGGGTCTGCAAGTGAAGTCCTCAGGATACGAAGGGATCAATTTTGTCATTCAGAGTTTTTCGAATGGGTTTCCTAAGTGGCTGGAAGGGACTTGTACCTTGTTTCACGAGTTTTTCTTCTTTTCCGAACTTCTTGTTGGTTCAATTTGGAGATTCGCTGGTCCAAGTTATTGCTTCGGATGAGGGGACTTCCAGGTGTTTTTTTCATCGCTTTCCTTTTCACATTTTTCACGAATGCTGAGCCAACCGAGCGGCCAAGTCCCAAGGTTTACATGGACCTGCCTCACCATGGTGCTGCTTCGGCAGAGGCAAACGCGATGGGACCACTAATAGTGACTCGATGATCAAAATATTTCATGATTCTCCAAGGTTTTTCACAAGCCGTTCATGCCAGAAACATGGACTCCGGCAATGAAACATGGATTGCACGAGAAATCCAGCATTTTTTCGTTGATTTTCCATCAAAAAAACCTCCCTGGATGGAATTTCCCCATGTTTTTCCATGAATTTCCCATGACTTTCCCGTGGCCCGTGGAAGCCGCCAGGATGGACTCGGAGGACAATTCTTCCTGTGGGGAGAGCTCCCTGGCCGAGTCGTGGCCGTAATTCTACAGCAACATATATCTATACAGTCTATACATATGTAATAGTAATGCAATAGTAATGTACATATATATATATATATATAATTATTTACATTGATGAAATACACACATATGTAATAGATATATCATATATATAATATATATATATATATATATTTGCACGTGTATGTATGGATATGCACATTCACATTTGGCGTTCCTCCTGGGGTGCTCCAAGGCAAGGCTTTCATCCCATCTCAGGGGCAAGGCTCTACAACTTTGCAGAGCATGAGGCAAAGCTGCGGCCACTACTTCAGCAGTTTATGGCCGTATATGGCCTTATATGGTACAGTACCTCCATTTTAGGATCCTGAAATTCCCATTGATTTATTGGATAGTACTTACTGCTGGTTGATGATTGGATAGATATGATTTGAGTTTCCATAATTGACATTGTAGGGCTGAGTTGAAACCAGTGGTGCAGACTGGGAACTTCAGCAGAAGCAGCCTTGAGTATCAGTGACCTTGTTCCATCTTGTTCCCTGAAGATCTTCGACGTTGCAGGTGCAGCGATATCTTCTTGCCAGCATCGGCTTCTGGATGAATCAATTTGGCATGGATGGCTTCAGGCATGGGATCCAGCTGCTTCAGCACGGATTTTTGTCAGCCACGCATTTTCGGTCTCAAATGTTGGACCTCCCGAAATCCCATAAATCCCATAAATCCCATGGTTTGTTCCATGTTTGTCTAATGTTTGTCATCATTCCCTGCTTAAAAAAGGAACGGAGCGCCGGTAGGTTCCTGGACGTGGCCTCCATGATCTACTTGGACCGTGGAAGATGGGTCCCCGAGCCCTCGGAGCTGGAGGAATACCTGGCCACGGATGAAAACACCGAAAAGGCCCACGGAAGTTGGAGAAGCTGGAGTCGATATGCCATGGAAATCCATGGAAAATATGGAAAGATCCACCCATTTTATAGCCAGGTAAAGGTAGGCCATCTATTTCTATGGGCCATCTATACCATGGCAAACTGTTAGTCATAACCAGAGGGTATCATTTTATGTGGCCTGTCAACGTTGGGTGATGTATTTTCTTTGAATAAAGTATTATGCCCTCCCATGTTCATGATTTTTTTTTTCGATTGCAGCCATAGCTATATCGGGGATATACCTCATTTTCAGACACAGTAGGTGCACATTTTCCCCTATTTGAGCCAATTATATCCCCATTATACCACCATTTTGTGGGTTAAATCCCCAACTAATCCACGGGTCGCCAACTAATCCAGGCGGGGATTCAGTACTTGATGCAAGCGAACACTTTGATTCACCAACTGGAGCCGAATGCCAAGACCATTGCCGAGGAGATCGTGGCATCTTGGGGCATCCCGAAGCATGCGAAGCATGGTTGTAGCATGGCATTCCAGCTACATTATACATGGAAATCATGGAAATATACATATGTTTTTAGTTATAAAAGTACATGTATAGGTTGTCAGGGGATTTTCGCGATGTTTTTTTTTTGTTGTGACCCCGAAGAAAGCTGAGAGGTTGTTGATCTTTCGGGATTGGACGGAGGAGACCACGATGTACCCACACCTCTGTGAAGCTGTTGTTGATGGAGGGCTTGGTTTCGATCTACGTCAGGTTGGACAGAGTTCGGACCGAATAGCTATGGTTCACTTCCCAATTTTGCCAAAATCTGCAGAACCAAATCTGATTCCAGCTGCAACATGCTGCAACTGCATCAACGGCTTTTTTTTCGCAGGCCTCGAACGCTCCCGATCTCTTCCGGGAACTGGTCCTGGGAGGTCGCGATGAGGAGTGGAGCATGAAGAAGATCGTGGATTACATGTCGGAGGTGGGCGGCCATGGACGTGAAATTCAGACCACATCAGGATGTTGAATTTCAGCAGATGGTTTTCATCTTACTTAGTAGCTTGTATGATGTTATATAAATAAGTTATGGATTAATCATAGGAAATTTTAACCCACTGATAATCATAAATATATGGTTTAACCATGTATCCATAGTAAGTTATAACATGTTATAACCCCAGTAATATATATATATGGTTGGATCTACTTATAGTAGGTTATTCACCAATAAATGATTGGTTGGATCACTTATGTTATATATATATACGTAAATGTATATTGGGGTTATACCATCATTGGGGTTATACAATCATTGGTTGGATCTACTTATAGTAGATTATATAAATTATGGATCAACCATAGGAATTTATAACCCACTTACAATAATTATAACCCACTTATTATAATAATAGTTATAACCCACCATAATCCATAATATATGGATTAACAATAGGAAATTATAACCCACTAATAATAAACATAGATGAACTAAGGTTTTTGTACAGTAATATGTGTTTATCAGTATTATCGTACTATTACCACATAGTAATACTAAAAAAAACTATACCACTAGGTAAGTTATAGTACTATTACCACATATTTTTGTCATAACTAGGAGATGATATTCCCTCATATCAATGGATTGGTTTTCACGGGAAAATCTTAACCGGAAACCAGAGTTATTTTCCCATGAAGATCATGGGGCTTAAACCAGTAAATTGTCCCTTAAACCAATCCATTGATCATAGTAATGACCCCAGCGGCTTCGCCATGGCTTCACCCCAAAAACCGAGGCCAAGACGTATCGACCGAAGGACTGCATCCTGGGCTACATGGAGTCGGCGGAACACTGCGTGCCTTGGCGATTTCTGTGTTGGTTTCAACGAAATCATATGCAATTCATATGGAAAACATGTGGAACACATGTGGATGTATTGATAATTTTATAAACTTTATGTATATGTGTATATATATAATATCAATATTGGTGCTATAATGGGAGAGATTTCATTCACAATCAGTTCCTACTGACCCAACAATAGTTAGGTTTATGTTTTGGGTTTATTGACAACCAACAACCACGTTTATAATAAAAGGGCGAATCTTAACTATCTATTGTTGGGGGGGTCAAGTCGCTTTCCACATATAAGTCGCTAAAGAGACGGTTGGTTGATCATCATTGCTAGTGAATGGGATATAAGCAAGATTGATGGGGGATATTACCCATGAATTACAGGAGGTAGAACCAACGACATGGGAATTCTGATGGTGGGAATGTAGTAAACTGGTAAACCCAAGGCACCGAAAATTGAGTTGAAACGAGAAAACGCTGATGTAGATTACTCAACCCCCATCAGTGAGTTTTGTGTGCCCGGTTTCCACATTCTCGGTACCATCTACCCACTGGCCGGGAAATGTGGTCTGCGCCATCTATTCTCGACCCGGTGTAATTAATAAACTATCCCAAATTTACCAGAAACGAGGTGGTGGTACGGTTTCTTTTTGAGTTTACCAGACTATAAAACTCATTGGAAACCTGGATGGGGTTCAAAATTCAATTCCCTCCGAAACCACTGATTGTGGTGATTTTTCGTAGCGAACCAGCCTCAAGTTTCATCCAAGATCTCAGCCCGGCCAGATTCTGGCTCGTCGGCCCTTGAAGATTGCCATGCTCTCGTAAGAAGCTCAGTGCATTGAGTTGGTTGAGACGATGAGTTCCTCAGTGATTGATGTTTGAATGGGACGTTTCACCACCCATCATTTAGAGGGATGGATGTTGATGTTTGAATGGGACCAGGATCAGCACTGATGATGATGACGACGATGATGATGATGATGAGGAGGAGGAGGAGGAGGATGAGGATGAGGATGACGATGACGATGACGACGACGACGATGATGATGTTGACGACGACGATGATAATGAATAAGACGTATTATTCAGTATCTATTTATCATCATTTATCTAAGTATCTATATATTTACTTGTTTTATTCTTATGTTTCAGTTAAACATATTACGGTAAATATGTTTTTTGTTTTTGTGGTTGCTGATTCCAAATATTGTTTTATTCCATCGGAAAAAAGGGGATGATAATCCCAATCGGCAAATAGTTTCATTTTTTTTGAAATGTGTTGCTTAATATCCAATGCATGTTGGTTGATATCGCCATTTGTCGCTGTTCTTTTCCCCATTCAACACCCTTCGTGGGTTACCCAGCAATTTTGATATGTCAAATTCAATTTTTTGGTGGATTATACTGATTAAACCACCATAATTCCAGTTTTTCATGGTACAATATGGGATAATTCTTCATCATTCCAGTTTTTTTCCAGCTTTTTGTTGGGCTTATCGCCCGATGCCGACAGGTGGGAGACCCTGCACACGATCGCGGCTGGCGGTGTGGCACCTCACGTTTCTTGGATGTCAGGATATTTCAGTGAAAATCGACCTTGGGTTGTGAACCATTGGAAAAAGTGGGATCTCAGGCCTGAAAAACGTGTGATTTTTTTTTTCTTGTAGCCATTTGATCCAACATGTTCAACGAAATTTAGCCTCTGGTAAACAAAAAAAGTTTGCGAACTTGAACATGGCCCAGTCGAAATAGTGGATTTACCATGATTTACCCATTCGAAATGGTGGATCTTTCCATCGTTTTTTGGGACAGTTTACCAGGTCGGGTCAGGGTTGGATGCCTTGAGAGCTTCGATCGCAAAGGTCACGGAGCTGGCAGGCGCCCTTCACAAGATTGGCCGCTGGGCAAATCTGCAGAGGAAAACAAGACGACTAGTGATTCTATAGTGGTTCTATAGTGATTATATAGTGATATATAGTGATATGTAGTGATCTGATTTATAGTGATCTGATTTATAGTGATCTGATTATAAAAGTGAGTCAATGTACTAGTGTCACACTAGTGATTATATCGTGATTAGACAGAGTTATTTTTGGTGATCCTATCGTGTTTATATAGTGATCTGACTCATCTAATGGCATCGAATTGGGTACCCAAAGCCTGAATATTTCCGTTCACCGTTGCAACATGGAGCTTAAATGTAGCTGGTAGACGATGTAGACGCTGGTAGTTGTGGATGTTCATCCACCCATCAATGGATTGGTTTAAGGGAAAATCTACAGGAAACCATGGTTTTTACCATCAAATATAGGGTTTTCCTGTAAATTTTCCCGTCATCCAATTCTGTGAACCCAAGAGAATTTTTGAAACGATGGGTCTCGCGCATCCCCACCCAGTATCTATCCTCCAAGCTCCATATTGACTCAGGTCATACGGTTCACATCTTCACACGCTCCACCCAAGCACGGACGTGGGAGAACGAGATCATGGGCGTCATTTACCACGAGGTGCCACCGGTGGGTTTGTTTCAGTTTTGGTGCGCGACAAGTTGGCCTTGGAGGAGGAAAACAACTGCAGATTGATCAGATTGCATTGACTCGACCTGCAATGACTTCAACCGGGGTATGATGTGATTCTCATTATGATCATTATGGGCTTTCACCCAAGAACTGTTTGAACCCCAAGAAACGTCAGTAACATCCGCACTGTGACTGCCAGGTGAACTTTGGTACTGACAGCGATTTCGTGCGGGAAATTGAGAACATGTGCAGCTCCTTTGTCACTTGGTTCGAATACTTCGACAGTCCCAGATGGGTCCAGAAATGGGATGCTCCCCCCAATTTGTTGGGCGTCTCATGGGGGAAATCAGGGTGTACTGTTTTGGGTAAATTACATGGGAAGTGGTTGGAACGGGTTTGGATGTTGTAGCAACTTCGCACCCTGCACGTATCAAAACTGTGAGGTCGGGCACTTCTTGCATGTGGAGGGCAGAGTAGGTGACGTGCGATGTGTCGAGGGATGTTTCGGACAGCCGGTTTGGTCAAGGTTCGCTACAGTCTTCAGCTGACACAAGGGAACAGTTTTGCCTTCAACGTTTACCATGAAGTACTTCATCAGAGTCTCCATTGGGAGTAGCATTGTGTTCCTGAAGATGCCATGATGTGAGCCACTGACAGTATGATTGCTTATTACTACCCTCTGGTAAACTAACATGACACTATGGACAATCACCATTTTTAATGGGAAAACTCACTATAACTGGCCATTTTCAATAGCTTTTTGTATGTTTAGCAGAGGGTATGGCCATCATGAGCCATTGCAGACACCACGTCGCGGAGGTGGCTTTGATGTGATTCACGGCCACGACTGGCTGGTGGGACCTGCTGTGAATCAGCTGGCCAGCATGAACAAACGAGTCCCGGCCTCGAAGTCGACCCATGATTGACATGTAGAAGAAATATCAAACGCAATCATTGAATATGTAAGTAGATCAGTAGATAGATAGATCAATAGATCAACAATGATCAACGTACATACATACATTATATATATAATTAATTAGTTACATATATTATAATATATATATACACATACATACACGCACGTTTTGCGAAGCGACGGTGGTGCGCATTCGATCCAGGTGGTCTTTACCATGCACTCCACGGAGACCGGACGATGTGGCAATGCCTGGAACTGAGCTCTTTCGGAGGTGGACTAGTTGATTACTTGGTAGTATGGGAGAATTATGGGAGAATTATGGTTAGTAAGAAACACATTTTTTTTTGTTTTTGAATAGCTCCAAAAGCTTCAAACAAGTTTCGAAAAAGTCCTGTGGCAAAAGTCTTGTGAACACTTTACAGATGCTGTGAGTTGTGGCCTTGGTGAAGTACTGTAACTCATTACCATCCGGTCACCAAGGTCCAGTATGGTGGTCAGAGCGCCCGAATCCGACACTCGGCAGCTGGAAGCATTTTCCAGCCAGCCCCGTTTGATTACCAGAGGATGCCCCTGAAATGGCTTTTGTCAAAGAATGGTGGCTTTTTTTCCCCACGCTTTTGGCAAATGTAGCCAGAAATTGAGACAATAAACCATTTTATTTTGCCGTTCCAAATTTTGAGACACCCCAAATATTGCACTTGCGATCGATGATTCGCAGTGAAAGGCTGTCTCCAACGTTGCCTGCTCTACCAGTGCTCATTTGACAAGGTCTCATCGCCCATTTCTGGGTAACCCTAGTTCTTCGAAGTGAACAGATTCATTTTCCCAAAAAGAATCGGGGCGAGTGTGATGCCCAGTCAACAACCTGACTAGCATTTTTGCCAGGAACCATGGATTTCCAGTTTGCTCCCATTTCCCTTGACATTTGACTTGGGTCAACGCTCATTCAATCAGATCTTTTCACCCAGATGTCCCAACTGATCTGGGTGCAGTGTATGTAGCTTACGGTATCCGTAAACGATGGTCAGCATCGAAGTCAACTTATCATATCCAGTGCCGGATGATCATATCATATCATATCATATCATGTCAACTTATCATATCATGGCATATCATATCATATCATATCCCACCATGGAAAAAGACAGTGCTGGATCCAAGGTGAGATTGAAGGACGTGCCTGCCACTCCGCCGAGCGGGTCATTGCCGTGTCGGGTGTCTTGAAGGAAGAGGCCGGGCTCCCCAGCCTCGAAGGCTGTGTCAGGGATGAGGGGCCCTAGAAAAATATAGAGATTCTAACATGGATTTCATCAGGATCATTAGGGTTGAAGATGATTTACCTAGAAAAATATAGAGATTTCACCAAGAAAACCAGGGATTTCAGCAGGGTTGAAGATGGTTTAACTATGTTTAACTACCAGATCCTTATTTTGAGATCCGCAATCAGATGGGGATTGAACGATCAAAGCACCGATAAAAACACCGCACAGCCTGAGGTGTGCTCACACTACCAGGTGCATGGTGCCAAGATCGAAGTGATTTACAATGGTCTTGGGCCCAGTAGGTGGTTGTTGCAGCCACCAGCCAGGTACTCGTAGGTAGATGGCATGGGGATGGATAAAGATTCATGGAAAGGCAAAAAAAGATGTAAATATCAACATATATCATCCCATATCAACATATATCAACATATATCAACATATATCAACATATATCAACATATATCAACTATGAATAGTTTGATGGTTATATCAACATATATCAACTATGGATGCATATCAACTATGCTTGATGAGTTCCTTGGACTGAGGCATTCATGCTGATGCCATCGCCAAAATGGAATGGGAAGATGAGTGGACTGGAAACACCAAGCGCGACAAGGCGCGGAATGATTTAGGATGATTTCGGAACGCTGCGCAAAGTCAGGTATAGACGGTATAGATTAGACATGCATTGAACATGCAACGAATCTTACAGTCTTATATTATATCTATACATATTTACATGTGCACATTCACATATAGATAGATAGATAGATAGATGGATAGATAGATAGATAGATAGATAGATAGATAGATAGATACGTATGTATAAAGATAGATAGATAGATAGATAGATAGATTAGATTAGATTAGATTAGATTAGATTAGATAGATAGATAGATAGATAGATACAGATATAGATATGTATAGGTATGCATATATATATATTGTATATATATATATTATATGTAAACATGTATATCCATCCCATCCCATCCCATCCCTGTTGCGGATCCAGGGCTTCGACGTCATGGATCCCATGTTTCTCTTCGTGGGACGTTTGGCGGTACAGAAAGGCCCCGATCTCCTCCTGGAGGCTCTGGGCCTCGGTCTGGTGGGATAGAAGTGGCGCTCCCAAAACGGGGGTACATATATGGGTATGGGTCAATACCTATAGATACATTACTATAGTGGGATGAACATCCAGAACTACCAGCTATGACTTGGGGTTCACTAGGTACCAGGGTTTTGACACATCCCCATATCTATGTATATATATATATATACAATATGATAGAGATAATGGGGATAATATGGGATAATAGGGATTATTATGGATAATAGGTGAGCATATGGGATTTTGATGGGATTTGGGTTTCTCTGAAGATGTTGGGAAAAGCCCATTCCATCCACCCATTGACCGCGATCGCAGGCTGTGCCAATGATTCTCCAGGCTCGAGGAAATGCGAAATTTGTCATTGCCTGGCGCCCAGCGGGGGCTGAAGGGCAATGACCCTCTGGTAAACAAACAGTTTGCTATGGAAAGATCCACCATTTTTAATGGGTAAATCCACTATTTCGACTGGGCCATTTTCAATAGCTATGTTAGTTTACCAGAGGGTACCAACAGCAAGGAACACTTGAAGAGTTTTAGTTACTACCTCTTTGATAAACAAAGATTTGCCAGAACAATTTGCATGAAATCCCACATCTCTGTTTTCCATCCTCTCATGCCTACAGGTGGGAGATGGACACATGAAGGCCCATCTTGAAGCGCGCGCGCATCAGTCGGCTTTGCCCAGCGGTGGATGGTTTTTTTCCTCCAAAAATACGGGATCCATCGTCTCTTTTGGGCGATTTTCATAGGGAATTTGAGGTTTTAAAGCCAATGGGAGTTGGGGCGCCCAATTTTCGGACAAACAGACACACCTATATAATCCTATATTTCTGCATTAAAAACACGTTCCACGTTTTATTCATGAATGTATGTATCAGTATGAGATGCTTGTGATGAGTGACCGTTTTCGCTGGCTTTTCGTCTCCAAGCGAGGTTGGGAGTTGGACATGCCGTGCACTTTGCTGGCTCTGTTTGGGATGCCCAGCTGATATGCGGCATGGTACTCGCTTGTGCACCTGAGAATCGTCTCGCTTGTGCACCTGAAAATGCTCTGATATGCCTTGCTTTTGCTTTTTCTTTTTGTGGGTTCAGAGTAGAAGAAAGTATAGCAATATCAAGGTGTGTGTATATATATATGTATACGTAAGCATATCAAGGTGTGTATACATATATATTATTCCATGTATATATATAAGTATATATATATGTATACACAATCCACCTTTTTAAGAACATATATCTATATACATATTATGGGCAGCACATGGGCTGCTTATTCATCCAACTGCAGGTGCCTTGGCTCCGAGTGTTTCTGTCGCTTTTGTTTTAGCCCAAGGTCAAGAGTGGTACCGCACACTTGAAGGCGTGGTCCCAAAAAATCTGACCCAGGGAACCGTTTTTGGTGAGATCTCGGCTTTTTAAAACCTGCAATTTTTTTAAGGTCCTCCAATTTTGACCCATAGCCAATGAATTTTAGTTCAGGATGTTCAGGATTGGTTTAGGAATCCCAAGTTTTGTAACCCCCAGAGGGCTTTCACTCTCGTCATTTACCCATCCAATTCTGGGGAGGCTTAGTAGCGGCTTAGTTGCTAGCCATAAACGGGCGGACAACATAGCAAGAGTCCTGCCACCTTGTGCCACTTCTTTTCCTGCACTGATTGGGAATTTCATGATGGGCGTACAAAAAAAAAGGTAGGTACGTCCAATTTAGGTCCGGTAACATCTCAATGCCCACTCCTTTTCCAGGCGCTCTTCAAATCCTGTGATGCAGTCATCATTCCAAGCCGAAACGAACCCTTTGGTATTGTCGTGTTGGAGGCGAGGGTGCCATGATTCAGTCCTTTCTCCACAGAGCACAGCTGGGAAAGAAATGCCAGGCTTTTCTTTTTTGACACCCATGAGCTGCAAAAATACCCTCTGGGAATCAAGGGTGGCAATGGAAAATTCACTGCAAATATATAGAGGTTTAAATGGGAAAAACATCTACAAATGGAGGGTATACCCTCTCAAATAATGTCACATGCTTATGTCATAACTTATATCTTTATCTTTATCCCTTTCTTATGCTAGAACTTCATGGTGCTAAAACTTGGAGGCCTGGGCTGCCAGCAAGCCGGTGATTGCCACGACCTGTGGTGGACCTCGGGATTTCGTGAAACCGGACCGCGAAGGATACCTAGTGGATCCCAATCCCGGCAGCATCGCCCACGGCTCAGCACCAGGTGAAACCATCAATCCACGGTTGATTTGTGACATGGCTATGGGTCAATACCTATAAAAATACCATTTTTAGGGGGATGAACATCCATAAATCCCAGCTATTTTGATGTGAACTACAGGGGTACAAGGTTTTGACACACTGCCACATTGCTTTACTAACATTAGCCATTTTTAGGGGCGGAATTTTGTGCTGCCATGTCATGGGATTGGACGCTAAGGCTTGGGGCTGCTGCAAGATTTGCGAGAATTTCGAGCATGCCAGGCTGTGTGGTGCCAATGTTGGTTAAACCACTGGATCTTGGGATAGCGGCACATGGATGGATCATGTTCTGAAGTCATTTTAGACACTAGAAACTCTGATCCTTCAATTCGTTTTTGGTAAACTTCGTCGAAAAAACTCAACCTCTTTCCAAACTTGATAACTCTTATAACATCATCTATAGATATCTATATAGATATCTATATATAATCTATAAATGGTGGATTTTCCATACAACGGCATGATTTTCCCAGCTGGAACCAGGTGGATGGGAGCCGTTGCCAAAGAGAAGGTGTGAGCGCAGCACCAGACATCTCGTTAAGCGCGAGCTGGATGTTGGGAGCTGGATTTTTTTCAGGATTTTGTGGATTTTTGTTGACATATGTATATATATATGTACGTATGTGTATGTGTATGTATATATATATATATGTATATATATATGTATATATATATATCATACCTGCAGTTTTTGTTAATGAATATTTTGTATTGTTTTGTTGGGTCTTTTGAACGTCTTATTCTTACCACTTTGCTTCAGTGAAAGTGAGGGAGATCCAACCGTTTCGCAGGCACTGAACGAGTTCAACTGGTCCTTCATTGCACGAAAAACCGAACAGCCATCCCGGCCTGTGCAGACTGTGCGGTCATCCGCTATCCTTTTAGCAGATTCACAGGGATCTAGCTTTACCCCAAGGACAATCAAGAGGCTTTGTGCGGCTGACCACGGGGTTACCTGAATGATCCTGAATGAATTGACGCACAATCTGGGAATTTGCATTTCATTTGAGTAGACTTGCGGAAAAAAAACATGGACAGCAGCATCACCATGCTGGCAAGCTCTTCTTTGAATCTCTACCTTTGTCGACTTGCACCCATTTACTGGATCTATGGAAAAATGCTGGCAACAGCTTATTTGGGGGTGCAATTCCAGTTCAAGGTATATATATTTCACCATGGTAAAGTTATAGGATGTTTTTAACGGGCTCATAGCACGTTGATCCATGTTGTACCTATGACATCTTATGCCACCCTTAGGATGACATAGCGCTGCCAGGATCTACTACGAGCAGATGAATCTGCATGGAAGCCCCAAGTTCCGCAGCAACTGCGTGGGCATCGGAAAACCCTTCGCTGCACAAGTCCTGGAGCAACACCGGGCACCTCGGATGGGAATGGCAGTGGATGCCACAGGTTGCGAAATGGAATTTCACCATCTTGAATAGGCACCCTCTGGTAAACGTTAACAAAAAACTATGGAAAGATCCACCATTTTCAATGGGAAAATCCACTATTTCTACGGTCATTTTCAATAGCTATTTTGACATAACCAGAGGGTAAATCAACAAAGTCAATGGGCCATTTTCATCCATTTTCACTAGCATGAAATTGCCAGAGGATCAATTCTTGGGGCTTCTGGATTGAAGAATCGAATTGGATAGGACCTCAAGGATTGTACGGATAGCTCGGATAGCTGCAAGGTTTCATCCATTTTTGTCGGGTCATGGGTCATTTCTGGGTCCCTTTTTGGTCCCTTTTTGGTCGTGGTTTTTTTTGTGACTTCACCATTGGATTCATCGGCATCAGGGCAACATGGGTGTGATGGAGAACAACCACCTGGTGATTAGAGGTTTGCAGCTGTCTGACAGCCCAGCGCCGTTTTTTTTTTTGGCTGAAAAAAGGAACATGTTGGGGTACAAAATACTAGAATTGATATTGATATACACTGTACTAGTGGTACCTTACTATACTACCGGGTAGTATATGCATAACAACAATGGGAATTTCAGGATCCTAAAATAGAGGTACTGTACCATATAAAGCATTGTAAAATCATAATAGATGATTACCAATGGTTTATATACATCTAATGGCAAATATATTAGTACTCTAATGATAACTAGTCGTATCAACCAGTAGTTAACTACAATAGTAGGTTAAAACCCGTAAACAAAAACGTATGGTTACTCACCCGTAGTGAACAATATAGTGGTTAGGAATGCCAAGCCTGGATTTTTCTAAACCCTGGTTGATTTTCAGGACCACTTGGAGCACAGGCACAACACAGACAAACAATGGCACAGAAATCTACTCTGTGCATCTTTATCTATAGTAATTTTATATACATACACACAGACACACACACACAATATATATATATATATATACACATACATTGCCATACCATGCCATGTCATACCATGCCATGCCATGCCATGCCATATCATACCATACCATACCATGCCATATACAGATGTACGTATTTGTATAGTGCATATGTTCACAGTGCATAGTTTTTCCAGTAGGAACGCCCTCGAGGCTCAAGATGGCCAAGCTGGTCAGTGCCGCCATGGGCCTCATGGCTATCCGGGATGGGGGTTGACTCAGCGACGTAGGAAAGGTGTGTGGATTAACTTAGTTTTTTTTTTGAGGATATACATGGATTTTTGAGGATTAATATGTATCAACTGATTTACATCGTTTTTTTTTGAGCCTTTTTGTGGATTAGATGATTACTGTAGAATTGTTTGGATGGATTTATCATCTATCCCGCAAACAGTTAAACTTTTGGCTGTGGATGAACAAACCATCAAGATATGGATGTAATGCACATTTCCTTCAACGACATAAATGAGTTGAAGTGATGATGGTGATGATGATGATGTTGATGATGGTGATGATGATGATGTTGATGATGGTGATGATGGTGATGTTGATGATGGTGATGATGATTATGATGTTGATGATGGTGATGATGATGATGTTGATAATGATGATGATGTTGGTGATGGTGATGATGATGATGGTGATGATGGTGATGATTGTGATGATGATGTTGATGATGAGGTTGATGGTGATGGTGATGATGATGATGATGCTGATGATGATGATGATGCTGCTGATGATGATGATGATGTTGATGATGGCGATGACGATGATGATGGTGATGATGATGGTGTTGATGATGTCGTTGATGATGGTGGTGATGATGGTGATGATGTTGATGGTGATGATGATGTTGATGATGGTGACGTTGATGATGATGTTGATGATGGTGATGATGATGATGTTGATGATGATGATGATGATGTCGT
>Ga0126342_10003034_pt1 | contig 27238 bp, 30 predicted proteins | sample Cyp1metagenome_FD_92528 | JGI IMG/M metagenome (GOLD analysis project Ga0126342, IMG submission 92528) | Coral microbial communities from Lord Howe Island, Old Settlement Bay, Australia - Cyphastrea 1 metagenome | ecosystem: Host-associated > Invertebrates > Cnidaria > Coral ... | reverse complement strand
TACTATATAATATATAATATAATATATAATATATAATATATAATATATAATATATAATAATATATAATATATAATATATAATATATAATATATAATAATATATAATATATAATAATATACAATATAATATATAATATAATAATATATAATATATAATATATAATAATATATAATATATAATAATATATAATATATAATAATATATAATATATAATGAGATATAATATATAATAATATATAATATATAATATATCATATATCATGTATATATATATAATAATATAATTTAATATATAATACAATATTTACATTAAACTCACTTTATCTCATGAAACATGGTGCATTAAACCTCCTCTGGCGGCTCCTGAGTGGCTCGAGCTTCCTCCCACTGGTCGGAGTTCTGCCGCGAGGGTCGAAACCAAACTCCCTCAGAGCTCAGCATCGAGACTAAGGTCCTGAGCATCGGTGGCCATGCAAAATAAAAATGGAGGGATTTACCATGATTTAACCGTATTTAACATGTAGAAGTATGGAAAAAACCTGGAAAAAATAGGCAAAATCAGGATTTAACATGATTTAACCTGTAGGATTATTGAAAAATCCTGGAAAAATGATGATTTATGGAGATGTCCTATCCATTTTGGGGAGTACCCCAAATCATCCAAGGCATGGATGACCATCCAAGGCATGGATGACCATGACTGAGGGTTGAAACCCATGGTGACTTGGGGATGCCCTTTGACTTAAGAAACCCCCATTGAACTGGCAGAAATCAGGATTTGGCCCGATTTGGCCAGGACGAGGATCAAGGCTTCTGAAACGCAGCCCAGCTCAGCCGCCTCAAGCAAGACCCGTCCATACTGAGGTTCCAGAGGCAGCTGAGAAATCCGTTCTCCTGCCATCTAGATCATGTCAAAAGTGTCAGGGACAACAATGGACATGCATCAAATATCATCAAATATCATCAAATGGATTGAAATTGGACAACTGGTACAACTTTTTTTGCCCTTTGGTTTTCGGGGAGCTTTGCAGAACTAGTGACTGGTCACTCACTAGCCCAGCCGCGCTTCTCCTAAAGCTGTCAGCTTGCCATCCACATCCAGCGCACCGATCAAGAAGAGAAGCCGGAGGGATTTCACCAAACGAACTCGATCAGGTGGCTCCATAAAGTCGAAATTCACCACATCCTGCGCAGGGATTTCAGCCATTGAAAAATCTGTCTGAAAAAATTGGATTAATATAGCTAGATTGGTGGCAAATCGCTGAAAAAAGGACAGGATGCCTTCCCCACATCACTTCAGGGTTTTCCGAAAAACCGAAAAACTATCTGAATAAAGGAAAGACCTATCATCGATTTCATCCCAGCCTCAATCCCCATGGCTTTCATCTGAAGAGACACGGATGCCAAATTCGATCGAAGGATTTCCGGCACGGTCACCTTCAGCAAGCTTCGGTTGAAGCTCTCTTCAGAGTACAAGCGAAAGCACTTTCCATGCCTGGGAGATATCACAAGGTAGATATGGTGACCAACAGAAATTTAACATGATTCACCATGGTTCAACCAAAAGGAAAATGGTTTGTCTCTATACCTCTTTAATGAGTAAATGACGATATATAAAGTACAGCTAGGATTTGAGACGATCCAAGCAGTAAAATTCTGCTTGCACAACAAGCTACTGTGTACGCCCCGCGCGTCCAGCTCTTTGTTTCGCTTGAACTTGAGAAACCTCAGTGATCTGTAGAGACTCCATACCTGTCTTTGGGTTGAAGAACTTCTGCTTGCAATAGCCACAGTCTACGACAAAGCCAACTCCTGCCACAGTAAGGGACGTCTCTGCAATGTTCGTTGAGAAGACCAACTTTCGACATCCTTCAGGAACTTCTTCAAAGACATTGCGCTGATCATCCGATTGCATCATTCCATACCTTGGTGATTTCAACCCAAAGAAAAAAATCAATTGATCGGCATCATCCATTTATTTTCAGGGAAGGAACTTAAAACTCCTTCAAACTACCAGCCAGATACAATGGAACAATGAGGCAATCCGAGACTTCCTTCCCACTGTCAACCATGCTTTGCAATTTGCCATTGGCGAATTGGACTGCTTGCTCGCATTCCTCCATGCCAGTCAAGAAGACCAAAATGTGCCCTGGTCCCTCCCGGACGTGTAAATTCAAGGCCACATTTACCGCAGCTTCGACCCTCTGGGTCTTGGAGACGGGGTGATAATGCAAGTCCACGGCAAAGCTTCGGCCCGGCACTTCAAGTACAGGGCAATCGAAGTACGCAGAAAAGGCTCCAGTGTCCAAAGTCGCAGATGTCACCAACATCCGCAGTTGCCCTGCGCGGTTGACCACGGCGCGCTTCATGAGAGCAAAAAGCACATCAGTGTGCAAACTTCTCTCATGGGCCTCGTCCAAAATGACGACATCATAGTTTGCCAAATTTGGATCACCCAAACACTCGCGCAACAAACAGCCGTCAGTCATATATCGCAGCCGTGTACTAGCACCCGACTTGTCCTCAAAACGGATGCAGTAGCCAACCACATCTCCAAGTCTTGTGCCTCGTTCATCGGAAACGCGTCTTGCCATGGCAACTGCAGCAACACGTCTGGGCTGGGTAATGGCAATGCGTAATCCCCGCTTGTTCTCGAAGAGACATTGAAACCTCTCGGAATCCAGCAGATATTGTGGGATCTGGGTGGTTTTGCCAGAACCTGTCTCACCAACTACAACTATGATACGGTTCTCCACCAAGAGGTCGATGATATTTTCTCGGTACGCCAAAACTGGCAAGTCTTCTGGTGCAGTTACTCGTGGAGCACCTCTTGTTGAGGCGACTTTTTCTTCAGCTTCTTTGTCTGAGGATTTGCCACGAGACGACTTGGATGACTTGGACCTTGATCTCGATCTCTTTCTCTTGGAATTGCCATTTTGCTTATCATCTTTCGCCATGGCGAGGGATGAATTCAAGAAATAGCCGTGTTGCTGTCTAGTATGTCTGCTATATAGATTGGAGATTATTGAAGGCCAATAAAGAAGCCTGTTGCCTCAATTGCAGCTGAAAGTTTTTTGCAGCGCCTCTCAGCTCGCTGGCGGTGCAAAAAGTTAGAATGAGGCCATTGGACTTGCAGAAAATGTACAACGAAGACAGTCACCATAGAGGCCAAAGTCCTTATCATAGCATCTATAAATCTCAGGTCATTGACTGAGAGCCAACAACACGAATCACACAACTGCACAAGAACACAAATATCATGTCTACACCTGTATACTAGCGTGATATGTTGGCACAGGCATTGTTCAACCCTCAAAAAGGTAGGATCTTCCGTCTGCAAGGTCTGAAAACAAAGAAACACAAAAAAATCCTCGAGACAATCGCCTCAGTATCCTTTGCTGTTCTGAATCTAACCATAGTCCCTAGACATAGCGCAAAGATGAGCCCAGCCTAAGCGGGCACAAAACCAGCCCTCGCCAGCACCCTTGATTTTCCGAAGGGTCTCGCGAAGATTCGTCACTTTCAAAGCCATCCAACGAAACTCATCGCTTACCTGAGCAGTTCAAAACTCTTGTTGGTTGCTGATTATATATAGGGGATTATACTACCCAATATCTTGGGGATTATAATAATCCAATGGCAAAATCCCTATTAACCGAACAAGGATGTCACAGGGAGAAGTTCTTTACCTGCCCGACATCGGCAGAGACATGCCTATCCTGGAATCCTTGCCGTCTCTGTGCCGCCGCGTTGCTCGTCGTCACCGGTTTGCAGAGGCCCAGCTCCGTCTCTGGATAAAATCCAAAGAATCGACCGCCGACCTGCGCCACACGGGGTTTCATGAAAGCGTTGCGCTTTCCAGCTGTCTGGGTTCTCCAGTTCATGTTCAAGGGTGGTTTATACAAAGATGACTTCTCCTGCTCTACTTGCAATACTGAGACCGAATCCGTTGCAAAGCATAGACCAGGAGAGCTTCTCAAAACTTTCAACCAACATCAACCAACACATTCACACTGTTTTTTTGTAGTTTCCCATTCACCAAAACCTCCCTGTCATCACCATCCACTGGCGGTACCTCCTTTGCTGAAGAACTCAATGCGAATATCTTGCCCTTCTGCAGCTTGGATCACCTCACCACGATCGAAACCAGCCAGGTCAGAAATCCGAAAGGACTTATGGTGGGAAACCATTGGATCATCATGGTTCTTACGTTTCTTGAAACAGCTTGAAACATCTTGAAACATCTTGAAACAGCGTGAAACATCTTGAAACATCTTGAAACATGTTGAAACATCTTGAAACTGTTGGAAAGTTCCAAGTGAGATTCTTGGTCACAGTAACATACATAGTTTGTTTCTCTTCTTTGACCTCAAAAACAACGATGCATCTTAGAGTTGGGCCCACTTGTTCGTCAAGCCAGCTTTTGGTCCAACGATGGGAGCTCCCTGCACAGGTTCCGCACAGGCTGCTCTGGTTGCTTGTCATGGATTGGGCAACGCTATAAGCAGTCATAGAAAATCCATGTTGAGAATTCTACAGCACCAAGTGGTTGATTGGCTCTTTTTGTCCCAAGAAAACCATCCAAGAATGTAGGTCCGTTGAAGGCAATTTGGACATAACCACTAATCATATCACTTGAAGTACACATCCTCATGACCAAAACAAAGGAGCATGCCACAGTGGCCCCTTTGGTCTGCACCTTTCGAGTGCAACCATCAATTTCAGGACCTGGCTTAGGAAGACTCAGCTGAAGGATTGGAACAGACTCCTCCTTCTACCACATTTCATCTACGGTATCAGGCAGGAAAAACATGTGGGTCCTAAGAGACAAACCAATATAAACTGATGTACTAAGACTAGTTACTAAGAGAGGCTTTTTTCATGGCTTTGGCAATGACATCATGCCAAGCATCAAATCACAACACAACCGACCACAAAAAGCGCACTGAGCGCCCAGCCAACGACTTGCTTGACATCTCCTCCCTTCAATAGGTGGAAGTGGAGCTCCCCTCCTGCTGGCACCTGCAGGACTTGCCAGCAATGAGGGGAGTTAACCCGAATAAAAATCCTCAATTCTGTGGCAGTTTAAGATACAATTCAAATATATTTAATACACATGTTGATGGTATAAATATGATGGTTCACCGGTGAATTTGGATGGATTCGGGCTCGAACGAGAGAGCCACGTTTTGGAGAGCCCAGCCTGCAGGCTCGTTCGATGAACACCGGGAACTTCGCCATCTTCCATGGGGATGGCCTGGTGGAGGCGTTGATCATTTTCGATCACTTTGCTATTGTTATGATAATTTTATCTCGCCCCATACATATCATATACATATCATATACATATCAGATACATATCATATACATATCATACGTCATACATATCATACATATCATTTAGGTATACCTAATTCATCCTGAATCCTATTCCAATTAGAATAATTATATTCCTATATATTTAAGATACAAATTACATATACACTCAGACATCATTTTCACGACACGTCGGCTCGACAGCGTGCACCTCCTCCTCGTCCCAGTTGTTGAAGTTGCCAGTGATTGCCTTGGAACATCAGCTTTGGAGGAGATAATGACAAGAATGACAACAATAATACTACGAATTGAAATGATGATACTTATTAAAACAGAATACTGCCAATAATACAAAATAAACATATTTTATATCATATTTTCATATGATTTTCAACTTTAGAGTTTTTGACAGAGAACAAGCCTTCGTAACATCAAGTTCCGGTGTTAAGCCCATGAAGGATACCTCTCCGTTCACCTGGATCCTTCGACGCGCTGAGAGCCCCGAACGAAAGTCGCCTCGGCATCATCCACTTCAATCTCGCGACGCTCGTCCACCACGTCCCACCTTCAACATCAACGAAGTGAAGATCGATTACAGTTTAGTGGTACAACCTTGTCATGATAAGCCAGTGACTTGCGTAAGACTCAGCAACACAGTACGATTACGTAAAACACTCTTGCGTATTTGATCCCAGGCGAACCTAGAGATTCGAAACCCGCATGTCTTTCGGCACACTCTCCCGCGATCTGACACAATTGACGTTCAGCATCAACAGCCCCTCACACCTCAAGAGTTCGTTGCCCTCATCTGGACCCATGGACAGGCTGAACCTCAGAACGAAGGGTCCCTCTGCTGGGCTTCATGAAACACCCAAAGCCAATCGCCAATGTGTTTGAACCGATTGCTGCAACGCGACAAAACCTTTCCTACGCTCAGCTCTGGGTGTCAGAGGACTTTTCTTCCGAGCAATCGGCTTGTGACCTTTCCGAAGCATTCTCGTGTCTGGAAAGTCAGCCTCCCATTTGTCATAGTCCAGACCTCAGGCTTCAAAGGTCATTGAAACACCAATTCAGACATGTCAGGCCGCTGCAAAGTTCGCACCATTGCCAGCTCAGGGCTCATCACGGTCACAAGGCACCATGCGGAGCCCCTTGAGGTCCCAGACCCATGGGCCGCACTTCCGGTGGAGGCCGTGACAGCAGTTTCTTCATCCACACTTTCTCTACATCCTGATGAGGGCCCCTTGTCAACGAAGGGAACTCTTGGGTTTTATGTCTACTATGTCTACTATGTCTACTATGTCTACTTTTCTGCTGGAAACAAAGGGAAAGCTGCACCACATCTTTGTTGAAAAATCTTCCCCTTTGTATCCCTTTGTCAGCAGCCCGGAATTGTCACCCAAGACCCTCTCCTCCTTGATGGTCACATTCTGTCCCCAGAAGATGCCATGAGCATTGGTTCCTCCAAATCCAAAGGACGAAACCTGGGAATTTCCCTGGTTTGTGGCCTCAGCCGGACCGATAGCTATCGCATGCCATCCGAAACCGTCACTGAACTGTCATCCTGACCCAAAAATCCAATGATTAGTCGATTAGTTATAGCTGTTATATACAATTTTCCGCATGAAATTTGCCATTTGGGAGCCCGACAAAGGCCAATGGCTCGGTTTCAAAGTGTGCATCGAACATGGCGTGCTCCAAGTGCGGATTCAAGGTCCGCAAGTGCCTGGCCACCGACCAAGGGATATAAAGGGTAAAGACAAGGTCAATGGCAAACCTGCAATGAGCCTCAAATACTTATGATCATTCGGAATTTCAAAAGACCGGCCCCCGAACTCTGAGGAAAGAGTTCGAAAAAAGATAGAATCAAACTGGGCAATGCTGACTTCTGCGTCGTGCAGCTACTTCTTTTCATGCACAGCAACAAGCTGGGCAGGCTGAGTTGGTGCGCACTTGGCATTGCGGCCTAGGTTTGTGGTTTTGTCTTGGTATCCTTGGCTAATATATGTATATTATTCATATGAATATAGTGTGTATATATAATACATATATATATATATACAGTACATATTTATATGATTCATTATATTATGATTATATATATGTGTGTATCTTTAAGCCTTGCGGGGATATGGGCTTGAATGAGCCTCCGCTGCGTAACCTTTTCATACTGCTTAGAATGGGCAGTGTACCTTGGGGCAGGATGTTCTTTACCTGAAAAAACTGGCGAAGAGTGTGGGACATGTCTTTCCATATGGCAGTGTGTCAAAACCTTGTACCCCTGGTGAACATCAAAATAGCTGGTAAATGGATGTTCATCCCCCTAAAAATGGTATTAATAGGTTTTGATCCATAGCCATATCAATTTGCCAACTCAATCACTCAAGGAGGCTGATCCCAACTGATCTCGAGTCGGTGGCACTGCATGATGCACTTCACAATTCCACCCATCGCCTTGGAAATGTGCAGCCGGACTATTGAGCTGTGGGTTTCCGATCTCAAGGAAGAAGCCGAGTTCCATGCAGCACCACCCTCCAAGTGCCCAATGTTTGTCTTCGCAGAGCCAATCATCAACCTAGAGCAGGGAAGTCTGTCCTTCCCTGAGGGCCTTTTCTCTCTTGATGATCCTTGATGACTGCATTCAAACCCTGGCAACCTACAGCTGAGTGCTGACAGCAATTAGCCTGATCCACAATTATCCTGATTATACTTGAGGCAGACTTTCAGCTGTCGATCAAAGACTCGATACTGCAAAATTGGCCACAAAACCAGTCCGGCTTGCATTCCTCCTCCCAAACAGAAGTTCATCAAACTTGCAGGCAGTACGGCTCTGTGCGCGGCTTTCTAATTTGAACTTTGCGCACTGCTCCAACCTGCACATGCCCCCAATTGCTACATGTTGTCAATGGGGAGCTGAGATGTGCCAGGGTACTTATTGAAAATTGTAGCTCGTGTGTCTTCTGCTCTTTACAGAAAACTGTTGAATGAACTTAAGTCATTCCAACCAAAAGCTTCATGGTCAGGTTTACTCGTGGTTGTTAGTAAAATTCATTGCTGAAAGCACTCAGCTTCAGGCCTAGTCTTCAATTCAAGGTTGTTGTGAAAACTTGATCCATTGAAAGATCATGGTGTCTCTCAACTTTAAGTGTTTCCTCTCGTACCTTAAAATGCTGGATTTGTGCGGAACAGTGTGTCATCCATCAATTTGGGGCTTTCCTAAAAAATTCAAAGTCATGGGGGACCTCCGGTGATCATCCAACTTCAATTGGACACGGTTAGAGACCTGTTCCAAGGAGTCTCGGGCATGGTTGGTTTCAATGCAAGCCCCCGACCATCACGTCACCCATTAAGGCCTCAATGGGATCTCCAAGCGATGTGCCTGTGCCATGGCATTCCCAGGCCTTGGCAGTAAAAATCGATGGGAAATCTGTGTGTCCTCAAATCTGTCAGAATCTGTCACCCATAGTTATAAACCCCATTAACAATGGTTAACTATGGTTAATGGGGTTTATAACATTCAAATAGCATCCAACATCACCCCAGGCACCGTAGACTCTGGAGGTGTCATCAAGGCTTCTTTGATTGCCTCGAACAAAGGGAACAGAGGACATTCGCAGCGACCAGGTGGAAATCTCCGCATTTTTCCACATTTTTCCTCTGGGGGTGTGACCCTTGTCACCATCTCCTCTTGGGCAGGACCATTTGGAGCTGTCAGCGAGGCACTTCGACCATCCTGCCAGGCTAGGTTCGCTTCCAATGCGAAACTGAGATCTGCATACAGCTGGAATTCTGCTTTGGTTTTCAGTTCAAGATGTTCAAATCAAACAAAAGGGATCAAAAGGGTTCATTTCAAAAAGATGAAATGTCAATGTGTAGCTCAGGCTCAACTCACTCTTTTTTCTCCGCACTTGAAGGGGGCCAGTGAACTCTTCTCGCCATCCATTCTTATCCCAGGCTGTACACTGTACAAGGAACTTCTTGCAACTCCTGAAACAAGCAGATGGCGCCTTCGGCATTTCACAATTTACTGCCCGTACACAGAGTACTCTTGAAGTTGGCATCTCACATCTTCACTGATCACACGTTGGCAACGTCTTTGCCTCTGGCGTCCACATTTGCGTGGCCTGTCCCAGCACGAATCACATCTCTCCCCATCAGGTGGTGATTGAGGGGCCCTACGGATGTATTTCCAAGACCTCTTTGAATTGCTCCAGTCTTCTCTTCGTAGGAGTCTGGGGCACGAATCTTTCAACTCGATCTTGCCGAAGGCAGTCTCAAGTTTCTCAAGGTGCTGTATTTCCCGCTCGACTTCCTCAAAATCCCACCACGAGATGTAGCTGCCGGCATCCGAGAAAGCATATACCCAGCGATGGGGTTGCCAAGCCCCGGCAATATCATCAAACTCAGCCAGGATCTCATCTGGTGAATCCTTCGGATGATCCGGATTGAACAAGGCCGCCTGCAGCTCAGTTCTCACCTGGACGACCTTCTGCTGCAAACGGTTCCGAAGGGTGTGGAGGTTGTCTGTTTCCTGGTAGAGTTCTTCCTCCATCTTTTGTAGGCGCTGCAACTTGGGAAGGCGGGACACTAAAGCTTTCTCCTTCTGCAATGACAAGTTTCCTTCTCTCAGGTCACGCTGAATGTCCCAAATCTCCGGAGAGAGGCAGTATGAAAACAGTTCCTTTTTCTTCTGCTCCAATTCAGCACTCATTTTTTCATTTTGCGCCATTTGCTTCTCACAAGCTACTAGCTCGGGCTCAAAGACACGCAGGTGCCGTGCAAGTTCCATACGCTTTTGGTCAACCAGCCCAAAGAGAGTTTCATGGATGTCCTTGGATTTGCATACGTGGCATACGGGCGCCACAAATATGAAAAATCACCAGGGATTTTTTGTTTACCCTCTGGTAATTTAACATAGCTATTGAAAATGGCCATTTATAGTGGATTTTCCCATTAAAAATGGTGATTTTCCATTGCTATGTTAGTTTACCAGAGGGTAAAAAATAGAAAATGTGGACTCAGCAGATCCCAGCATCCATCTCCAGCTTTGCCAAACAGAGCTCCAAGGCTTCGAACTCGCCACCGAGGATCTGTCCTCGACAACTGATCCGGACAGCCTCGGGGAAAACGCCCAGCGCAGAGGCCACCTTGACCTTGGCCTCCTGGAGGCACTCCAAGGGCTCCACCATCACGGCCATGCCGTTGAGGCAACGCACCTCCATGGCGGCCTGCGAAAACTAAGCCCTCAAAGGGGGCAAGGTTTTGATATTGTAGGCCCGTTCCTAAGCTGCTCCAAACTGCACAAGGGAGCGAAGATTGAGCCGTAATGCCTCATTAAAGCAGCAACGGAATGCACCCTTTAGAGATGTCGAAAACTCTGCCCAATCCTTCGTTTCCCAACACAAAACACATGCATCCCGCCTGCCCACACGCAGTGGAACGGAGAATGGACATGCTCTGCTCTGTGGTATAGGCACCATACTTCATCATGAATCCACCTCGGGCCACAAGGACAGGTTACCTATGAAGAAACTATGCAACACATCAGGAACTCATCCTCAAACACAGGCTGGTATGCTTCTCATCAGCATGAACAAGACTGAACACATGTGCTGCTCATCTGGCTCTTTCTACACCCTGCTGCCCCCGTCTCAATCCGAGCTTGGCACTGACTCCCTCACCCCGCAAATAACCTTAGTGCCATCATGTTCCATCTCAAATTGGTGATTGAAATGCGGCTCAAGGCTCCCACCATCTGCAGAGGAGTTGAAGGTGAAGCACCTGCCCTTGGGGCTCGACCTGCGACTCAACAGTTAAGGTGAAAAATTAACAGAAAACCATGCAGAAAGGCATGGTTTTTACATGCTGTCACTGTTGTCACCGTTCAAAAATAATTCCAGGATAGACTCCATGATTCTTGATACAAACCCAGCCCCTAAGCCCTACGTTCTCAAACAAGTCTTGTACAGGCCAATAAAGGTCTTGACTAATCTTTGGTCCCCACAGGATGCAGCAGGTAGCTTCGGAATCATGTAACTTTCATGTAAATCTCAGGGGAATGTCTCAAAGGTCCAATTCACGCAGAAAACAATGTGCAACTGAGCAAGCTTTATGAAACCACACAAATTTCCGGAAGTCTCAAACTATGTATTATATATATAATTATGTGTATATATATATATAAGTACATGAACATGTCATATTCTATAATAGATATGATAAATATGTGTGTGTGTTTCTTTCTGCACATGGCTGCTTCACTGCACCTGAATTTCCCCGGTCTTGGCTGCCAGACATGTGAGACTGGGAGCATCCAATGAAGGGCCCCGGCGACAAACACAGATGAGCACCTGCCATCAATACGAGTTCCAAGTGATGCAGGAGTTCCTGTACCCTTTTCATTCCAATGATATCTTCACCAAATACATGCCACGACTCTGTAGAAGAGAAGACATTCTTCTGTCTATGTGGGTATGGGCCAAAAATAGTCAAAATGGACCTACCCTGGTGAAAATCAAAATAGCTGATAGAATCTGATAGAATCTGATAGATGATGTTCGGTTTTCGTTTTGAAGGTTTTGCCCCTCTACACTGTCTACACTGCAGAATGTTTCGGAACCGCACCCATCGAGATGAAGAACTCCAGAGGATCAAACTGCTGATTGCCTTGGTTGAACTGTTGTGCTTCAAGTTTTTCACCGTCACCGGAAGACCAGCCCTGAAGACTATGGGAGCAGACTAGTCCTGAAACAAATTGAAGTGCCGAGCCAAGGACTAATCATAAATCGGGCGCAATGCCTGGTCAGCTTCAAGGGACACTTTCTGTGACCACTAATGGAATGATCATCATCCAAGTAGGGTTGAAAGAAGATATAAGTACTATGTCTATCATTATCTATCATAATATGATTATATTGTATATAATGGATTATAATTATAATTGTTGAAACCAGCAAATACCAGCGATCAGATTTCTGAGTTGCCAACGTTGAGGTCAAAGAGGCTGAGCACGCCGTATCACACACAAAGTTTGGCCCTGGTCCAAAAGACTTTGCCGTTCAAATTGGAAAATCCAAATCGATCTCAACGCCAGACACACAGCACTAGTTCAAACGAAGAATCCATGATCCAAAATCGAAGACGAAGTGGTAAGACAATCCACCAAGTCGTAACGATGTCGTACTAAGTCTTACGACAGGTGCCTTTCAGGTTGAAGACGAAGCTAAATCGATTGGCAATGATGGCCAACACCTAATCCGGGGTTGTGACCCAATCCGAACCCATTGTCGACCATCCTGGTTTCCACGTTGTGTATTTGTGGTTGTGACAGTTGTGATAGCCTGACAACTTCTACTTGACTCAAGACCAGGTCTTGCGAAGGCTCTTGCAGTGCTGGTTCCAGATGGAGTGACCTCCTTGTCGCACGTCATCCAATCCTGCCCCAACGGTTTCAATTGGTCTCAACCATTTCATGGAGGCTGAATTGTGAGTGAACCCAAGGATTGGTACCTTCTTCTGTGCTAGGGCTCCAACCAGTTTGTCATTGCCGACGCAAAAGCCAGCATGCGTTGATTTGCGATTGCATTCCTCTCGAGGGCACAAGTGACAGCAACGGACCACATTGAACGAGTCTGAAAAAACAAAATGATCTGGATGAGAAGTGTGCTTTGCGCTGCCTGAATGAAAGCCAACCCAAATTAAGGAGTTTCGAAGAAAGGCAGGTTTCAATTCAGGGACCTCCGGTAGAGCAACTCTACAGTGGGATCATGCACATTTCAATGCTGTGTGGCTACAGCTGCTGGGACAGTGCTTACAGGAATGTTCCTTCATATTAACACATTATCAGTTGCCATCTACTTGGATCCTGCAATTCAGCAATTGACATGGGAAATCTGAGTAGATGCCTGAAATACCATTGAAAATACTGTTTAATCTGTTCATGTTTTTTATGGGATTAATAATGATTGATATGTCATTCAAGCTCGTAAAAGGATAGAAAGAAACTGGTGAGACCTACCAGCATCGCCTTCTTGGTCAAGCCAACCATGGCCATGCTCTGAGCGCCACCTTGGCAGTGCACGGATGAGTATCAACCAAATTTTCTACCACTTACAGTAATTAGTACAGTAGCAGCAAACTTGATGTACTTAATGAATATCAATATCAACAACGATGTATCAACCAAAATGTACTTTTATGTATTGTTCATGGTATTGTTCATGTCATGACTATAGTTTCTTTGTTTCCCTAGCTTCGGCCTGTGATTTTTTTGCATATTCAGGTGCCCCCACATTCAAGGACCAATCGCTGCACAGGATCCATGCTGTTTGCCTGCAGGTCTGCAGGTCATGGGGCATGGACCCACAGAATTGATGTTTCAAAATATTTCTTTGATTATGTTTTGCATGCTTTGTATTATTTGTCATCCATTTTGGGATATTTTGCTGAAAATCATTTCAAGCAGTAATTTCCTGATTCTGTGTCAGCCAGTGCATCAACTTATCAACCCGAACCCGCCTCGTTGTTGGAAATCTCAAAGTATCTGTTGTCAAAAAATTCGGCCCCTTCACAGAGCGACTGATGTCGAGTCCTGAAACGCTGGGACAAACAGCTGAATTGATCAAAATTTGGCTGTGAATAATAAATTGATCTAAAGTAACAATCTCATCTACTTGTTTGGCAATCTCATCTATTTGAGAATTCCAGGCTGTTGATAAAACTCTACAACCCACAGGACCTCGAGGAGTCTGAAAAAAGGAGCAGCTTTAGCAGAGGCTGGGACGTAGTTTGCCACGGTTCGAAGGCATTCTCATTGTCCGTCCAGTAGACCCCAACATCCCAACCTGGGACAGCCAGATCTAGCCCCAGGTGGCCCCAGCATCTTGACTGAGACCCAAACGAGTAATGGGCACTTGAACGATGGTGTCGCAGCCGGATCTCAATGCTGACCAATTGGCATATTGGCCTTAAAATTCAGCTGGGCAAGGACCAAAGGGGTTGCAAGACCTTAGAATTTGCGATACAAATTTCAAATACCCCTATAACCCCATGAACAAGTGCTTAGGCAGTAGTGAATAGGTGTGTGTGTGTGTTTCCTTCCATGATTTGATGGAAGGATTGTCTTGTTGGGCTCCTTTCTCAGCATCACCAAGTCAGCAGTTGCAGTCAGTTTTCTCAGTTCATGACTGTCGGCATTTCCAGGGAGACGAGCGACCGTGTTGACCACCTTGGCAACACCGTGCACAGATGGAAGTCTCCAGTGCTTCATCTGAAACGTTGACATGACATCAAAAGCTTTCACCATTCACTTGTCGTTCAAAAGCTGTTTTTTGAACTCCCGCATCAACAGATCAGACTCCGATCTTCAAAGAACTCCGTAACTCCGACAAATCTGAGCCAGGGCTGGGTGAGCCAGGCATGAATGTGTTCGCTTCCAACTGGTGGAGGGGGGCCATCTTCTTTCAACAGCCATTCTGTGTCTCCTTGGATGCTCCCGAAGACCTGCCAGCGGCTGCCAGCCGAGAAGTACTGTGCATCGCGGCTGAAAATGATGCATCAATGGAGAAGGGCACCATCTCCGGAACTGCGGCGAGGTAGTTGGTGATGAGCATGAGGCTATCTTTTGGAGCTGCACCTAGTGCAAAAATTTAGAAAAACATAGCTGACTAAGTGACTAAGAGTGCAATGCAGGTGACATCTGCAAACTTGTGACAGCCGCTACGTTTCATTGACATGGCAGAACTGATACTTGAGATTGGCACATGTGTAGTCATACACGTCTGGCCGGAACAACCTTGACATGCACAGCAAAATGAGAGCACGTCCTACATCCAAAGTTTGCCGTTTCCACCTGGTTTACAAGCCTACCCAAAGATTGACGCCATTGTCCAGGGCTGGTCAAGGTCCATTGTGGTGGATTAGTGTTTCTCTTATGCTCAATACCCCTGCACTGTTTGGAAAAGCACAGGAGTAGGTAGGAGGCATTCCACCTTTTTATCTGGTAGTGGCCCAAAGCATGCTTTGTGGCACCTTTCAACCCCGAATCAATCCTGTGCTGCACTTCGCATTCTGAAAAGGAAGGTTGTCAGCTTTTTGCCCGTTCCATATTTTTCTGTCTCACTGAAGTGTGGTCAGTGTGTCAATGGCACACCCCACGCCACCTCATCGTCGCAACCCACTGAGCACACTACAGCACCGTGTTCGGCACAGCTCGCAGTTTCACATTCTCCAGCACATTTGGCACCTTTCCAGAACGCCAGCCCTTGCTACATACAGTTCTGGCATGTGAACGTATGAAATGCGGCTGCATTGCGCACGTGCCGCATGTTTACATTCTGCCGTCTCTTTCTACTACCCCATTTCTTTGCTGTTCACTTTTGTGGAAAATGCGAGTTGATGGCAAGAATGCAGCTCTATCCAAGTTCATTTGCATGTCTTCCCTCAGATCTAGACACCCCATCTAGCTGGTGTTTCGACTCTTTTAATCTCCTTTACCATCCCACAACCATCACCAAACTAAATACCTATAGACGCTGCCAAACTGGGGGTTGGAAGACTACTCTCCTGCAGGCAGGAGTGGTCTAAATAAGGTCCAAAAAGAGATCTATAGAGTCTATGATGAGATATGATGAGTCTATGTTAGTTCGGGGGATTGTAAAAACCACGGAGGCAGCTTTGCCGCTTCGATTGCGCGAAGCCGCGAAGCGTGACCTTTGGGTGCTGCACCTTGGAGGCTTTGGGCGTCTCCCGCGCATCCAGCTCCACTTCGGCCGGGTATGGCCTCACTGGGACTGGATTTGCAACTGGGATAGATGGGAAGCAACTGGATGTCCGTGAAAAAAATCAGCTTCAACTCAAATTCATCTTGGATACATCCTGATTTGAATTCAATGATTGAGCGCATTTAGACCTGTCGACCTGCTGGCCTCAAGAGCAACAGACCCATACAACTGATTCACACAACTGAGTGCTGAGGGTGACATATATTGCAAGGCTACAAGGTTCTGCCTACAATTCGTCTCGTAGGATGCAATCCAACTTCCAGTTCCAATGTTCACCACCCAATTCAAAAAAAAACACTTGCCTCAAGGGTCAGTGGCACTGCTGGATATTGAGGCAAAGACCCCATGAAGTGAACGGCTCGAGCTAAAGTCCGCCTGAACAGTAGAGATCAGAGCTGGTCCTTCACAGGAAGCACTCATGCAACAAATACTTCAAAGCATACGGTCGCCCTTGGCAAAAAAATAGCGCGTCTACTCGCAAACCGAGTCTGTTGCCATCCACTCCTCTTGCCACAGACGGCCTGCCTCCAGGTCTGCAAGAAAGACCCAAGAGACTCATCGTTGGCCTGTCATTTGCGCAGCAGACTAGCTTCAACTGCAAACTCAACTGTCACATCCTGGAATCTTCTCAAGGAGCAACTTGAATGATATTGAATGTATGCTACAACATTGATAAAACATGATAAACCATATTGGAATATATATATATATATGATATATATATATATATATGATATATATATATATGATATATATATATGATATATATATATATATGATATATATATATGATATATATAACATCCACACCAATCGCATCATATCAAACACATCAACCCTGACCACACCGCTGGCACCTCTGGACACGGCAGTTCTGCATCCCCAGTGCTATCAATGGTCAAACAAACCTAGGCACCAAGGGAAAACTACCGGGGATCAGAACGGCTTCATCTGAATTGCTGGCAGATTTTCTCCCAAGTTCATTCCAAGTGCTGGTATCAGTGGATTACCATGGATTACCTAAGTTGCGGCTTGGATTCTTCAAATTTGCTGAGTCAAAACCCCACCCTTTCGCCCAAAAGGGTTGGCATTTATGGATGATTTATGGATGATTTTTGGATGATTTTTGGATGATTTTTGAATGATTTATGGATGATTCTTGGATGATTTTTGGATGATTTATGGATGATTTTTGGATGATTTTTGGATGATTTATGAGTTCATCCCCTAAAATGATGTGCATCTCACAGGATCCCGTGCCAAGCCCGGAGTGCGTGACTCCAGCTGCCCATCCAAGACATCTCCGGCGTAGGGCTGAATGGACTGAGCGGCCAACCGGCACATGGGGATACCCTGACAATCGCCATTTTTATCCGAAAAAAATATGGGAAAATATGGGAAAATTATGATTAACCACTGGTCCCAGATCCAGAACAACCCCATTTTCAGCCAACCCACAGAACTCAAATGGAACCTACAGTATCCGACCTGGACCATACAGCTGCTTTACTGTACATGTTTGGGGACCAGTCACCGGTATGAACTTAGATGGTTCCGAGGTGAATTAAAGGACATGCGACCTTCGATGTTTGCACTTTGGGTTCACTTTTGTGTTTGTGTGTTGGGCCCTTGACCTGTGCAAGGAAGGACAGGTTGGCATTGTTGCTGTGCAATGCTGCATCCTGCAGGTCAAGCTGAACTGTCCCAGCAAACAAAGGTCGGTTTGATGTCTTTTAATGATAGTTTGAACCGTCTACAACACCTTCAAATCACAAAGGGACCCGTATGTTGCAGCAACTTTCCATGTCGAATGCTTTTCAAGCCTCTTGTCTCCCTTCCAAATAAGAATCAAGACTTGAGCTCTGCCGTACCTTGTGTCTCTATGGTGTATCTCCACGGAGAAGAAATCCCATCTGCTGTGCCGCTCCTGATCGAGCTCTCCAGAGTCCATCCAGGCAATCTTCCCACGACATCCAAAGCCTGGTAGGTATGGCATGGCCAGATCACCGGCCATCACCATCTGCCAACTGAGTAACTCTGTGAAACTTCAGTTTCCAAGTTCCAGTTCTGAAAGGTTCTGAAAGCTTGAACCAACATGAACCAACAAGCTCCGGACCCAAGTAGCCCTGCTCCACTTCTTCTGGGAAGCGTTGCCTCAGAGGCAAACCATCGTGGACATTTCCTCTGCACAGTGCGAAGACTGGAGCTGTCTACAAATCCAACTCCAACAACTTGAGGCCAAAGGAGAAGGGAGATACGACGTGGAGAGTAAGTCGGATGATGCTGATGATGCTGATTGCGACGCTATGGCGACGATGTCCCGGGGGGATTGAGCCACGCCAAAACTGATTTCAAAAACAAAGGTGGGGAGAGGAGGGAGGGGGGATAGTCAATTGTGAAGTTTCATGGGATTAGTGATTCCGCCCCCTGCCAATACCTTGCTAAGCAAGAGGGACTTCAGCTAGCAGAAGCTTTCATGATCGAAAGATCCAAAGCTGTCACAGAGGTCCTAGAAGCTCATCAGGTATTTTAGAGGCTGCCTCGATGCTTATGCATCGTCCCAAAGACCTCTCAGATTCCTGCAATCTGCTCATGTCGCTCAAGTCCTGCAAGCACTTTGACTCAGTAAAACAAGAATTTTTACACAGAGATTTTAGAAGCCTCGAAGTGCGAGGATCAGAAGGCGCCATGAAAACCTTGATGTGGGTTTGTCTGAAAATAGGGTACCTCAAATCTCATAGTCAATCGATTCTGTTCACTAAGATTGCCATGTCTTAGCTTTGTTGAACAAACTTCTGGATACGCGTTAAAATCGTTAAAACTAGATGCCCAACCTGCAAAAATCGTCATATCTCTAGGGTAATGGGTGGTTGACTCACCAATCGCCCGCTGGGCAATCTACAGTGGCCTTCATCAGGCGTTGAGCCCCTTGGGCCAAACGTGCACCTAGGGACCCACAACACAACTGTTGAACAAGGGCTGTACCTGGTGGGTTGATTAAAAACAAGGATTGGATCTACCGACCACAACGGCTCCTGACAAACTGTACTAGCAAGATGCTTTCGTTTCTACTTCGCTTCTCCAAGTACAGGTGAATATTGCATAGGATTGCCAGGCGTTTGGTCACTAATGAAAAATGTCTTTGGTGCTGTCTGTTTCAGGAAGCCAAGGGCTGTGCTTTGACATATCCGGAGGACGCAAAAGCCCTTCCTGGCACCAACTCTTCAGGTCAAATCAATCACAAATCCACAATCTGTTAAGCCAACCTTGCGAACCCCCCAACCGTCCAAGACCTGTAAGCATGCCGGGTTTGACTCCATGAGGCAAGTGGAAATCTCACCGCCCAAAATTTTGCCATCAGTTCGAGGTCCAACTAAGACCTCAGCTGTGTGATGTGCAAGTGAAAAAGAAGGCGCTCAAACTGTTCCCAGCCACAGCAATTGTCCTCTCTACCAATGGACTCAGAACTTCAACATTCAATTTACATCTGTACATCAATCAATCAACATTCAATTTACGGAAAAAAACTCTCATTGGCTCCCAATTTCATAGGGAATTCCAACATTTCACTCTCCACACGGCTCCAACTCCCCATCTGCGGGCGCCACGTCAAAGGCATCAGCACTGCCTCCTTCACCAGGCCTCTTTGGAGCCTGGAAATTATGGCCAGTTACCAAAAATGCTGGAAAATGATGATTAAATGAGATAAATCCAATGAAAATGATGATTATACCATTGAATTTCAGGGGTATTTCCCATTTTGGGATATGTTTGGACAAGCCCAGGTCAGCCAATGCTGACTGGAGTTGTCTCTTGTTGACTAATTCAGGTCCGTGGATTCACAATAAGCACAGCTTGCAACGGCAAAGGACCTCAACTGCTCGAACATTCTTCGAACTGAAATAGCCAGCCTCGAAAACAGGTCAGCATGATCACTGAGAGACAGTGAAATCCATCTTCGTTGGTTAGCCACAGGCAGCCACAGGAACTTCATGTTCAAAACATTCAGAACACAACATATCATAAGAACCATGCTTCAGCCCAGCTAGTGCCAGGTCCTAGTGGATAATCTGAGAATGGGTGAAAAGGTCCAAGCTCCGTGGTGGAGGTGGAGGAAAATGAAGCAAAAGGGCATATGTGCGACAGTGCGAGTCAATCCGCACGTCCCGGGACCTATGGAAACCCGGAACAAAAAGGCAGGCCAGGAGGTGTGCCAATCAATAACAGATCATAACAGCAAGAGAAGTTTATATACTGAAATGGACAATGCCCACAGCTTGCAAATGTCCACTTCACAGCCGAGGCACAGCCCCACAGCTCAAATACACATGGAACTTGTCAGAGGCGCTATCGAAGCTCACTGCCTACAGCGGAAGCGGCAACGGGCCGTGAAGTTTCGCGCTTCAGCCCTGGTGATGGCATGAAAATTTGGCAGCACGCATGATCCATTGGAGCCCTGACACAATCACATTCTGCAACTGCCAACTATCAACAATATTGACCTCACGTTTGGTTGGCTCTATATATACTTGGTGTCATAGTTTCGGTAAAGTGTCACAACAGTCTACTTGCATGAACTTGCATGAATTTGCATGAAGTACAGCATACTACATAAATTTTACATGGCATCTCTTCTCTGTTGCCTCCTATACTATGTGCTGCTTTCGCTTTCATGTGCTAAGCTCAAGGGGTGCTCTTGAAACAATATCCCAAGAAATGGAAATTGAGCTAGATCCGCTGGAGAAGCACGTCTTCACACAGCATTGACTGGGTTCTCAGACTTGTCCCACGGTACCGTTGATGTTCTCGCTAAATGCCTGCACGTCCAGCGAATGTTCTAAATTCTAAAACGTTCTTTGGATCATGTCCTTCTGCCCTTGCATACGCACATGATCTAGCATCTGCCAAGTGCATCGAAGTTTTGCCCCACCCACTCAGGCATGGCCGTTGAGAGTCTTGTGACTCTCTGGTTCTTTCGCAACCCAAACACAAAAAGGTTCCAAGAACCTGACAACTTCTCCATTACTGCCTGCTGGTCCGCATCCGATAAGCTATGGAGCTCCACCAGACCTCCCAGTCTTATCCTGAGCGTCGTTGAAATTTTCCATGGAACATTGATCCGATTGCGCAGCTGCGAAGAGCAAAAATTCGATGCCAAGTATCCCTTCTACCACTGGTTCCAGCAATGCCTGCCATTCCAAAGATGGGGGGAGATGGGTGTTTCGTCATGATTTCATCGACTCACTACAAAACAACATGTTCAAATTGTGTCAAAAATTGTTCAATTCGTGGAACTAACGAATTTACGGATTTTGATTTGGTCAAAAGGATTGGGGATGCGGCAAAAACATGACTGTCAGCAACTATTTCACCAAGTTGATCAGCACGATGTCCACTCTTGAAGGACTGATTTTCAACGGTTGAATGTGACTTTTTGTGATATGTGACCCTCTTGTATTAGTATAAATCTAGCTGTGATTTGCACCATTGTTCCAAGAAATTGATTCCATCATTCCCTGCACCTTGGCTGCAGCTGATGGTGTGGGCGCAGCTGGGAGTAGCTGAGTCTGCATCTGGGCCCTGACAAGATCTGAGATCACCCATAGAGTGGTTCAACAATTCAGCCCTTTAATTGCATATCATTTTTTCCACCATCAATTAACTGGAAAAAATGATGGGAAATCTAAGAACACGTTTCCTCATTTTTTCCACCAGATTTCACCAAACTTTACACAGCCAGGTGTACAATGTGTCCGAGCTGAACGGCAACATGTTTTGTTTCATGTTTTTTGAATGTCACCACCTGGTCAACAGAACATACCCATCGATGCAAGAGTAAATTCAATTCGTTGCGTTCAACCCTCAGACCCCAATGGATTCGACTTCAACCAGAATGTTCAAACAAAAATTGAACAAACCAAATTTAGATTAATCACATCAAATGTCAACAAGATTCAGGCAATTTGTCACATATGCCCATCAGCCGCTGCAGTTGCGCCTTTTTTCCCAATTTTGAATGGAAGACTATTGTAAACGAGGTCGGCTCAAGCAAAAAAAACAAAATGAACCCAATTGGATCCAACCAAACTGCTGAGGTTTTTGGTAGTCAGAACAGGCTAGAATTCATCGTGGTTTTGCCAAAAAAAAACCTTTTTGTTGCAAACAATTTGGGCCTGGAGCTGCACACACGGGCACAGTTCATAGTGCATCCTAATGACAAAAACATGTGGTACAACATGGTACAACAAGTATATCCAGTTGGAAATCGCGGAAATCATTCGCCACAAACCATGCAAAACAATTGATGGCCAATTTTGCTTGCCAAAACCCGCATTTTATACCACATATTTCTGCATCCGCGCGGGTCATATTTCGTTTTTTTGCAACCATTATAACGGTTTGATATTTTTTGGAGGGAGGCTTTAAAGGTGCTGGCCAAACCATGGCTCGTTCAAATGTGTTTGACTGAACAAAAAAATACTAATTCCAGCCCGTGAAATGGGCACCGAATGAAAAATTTGACACAGTTCAACCCAATCAATTTTTTGGACACTTTGAGTTGCTGTTGCTAGGGGGAAAAATTTAGAGAAATTCGGCGACTGAATAGGTCCGGCTGTTTTCATATGTTCTCACGTTTGGTGACCCAATCATCGCAAGCAGGTTTCCCATTGGGATATTTTGTTTGTTTAAAAAAATAGGATGTTGTCGTCATTCCACCTGGCGTTTGACCAATCACCACACATGGCAACAAATTTAAAACCAAATACCGCTGTCATCCCACAATCATGCGTTGGAACTCTCAAGTACAACGTTCCATTGATTTTTTTGCGAATGTTCCTGCCAAGGGGTTTTCCCAAAGAACAGTTGCCAATTTCAACAACTGTATTTTTCCAGTTTCATCATCTACGTCACCCACATCATCGTCATCATCATCAGCATCATCATCATCAAATGCATCATCAGTTGCACTTTCTACAGCGTCTCAACTACATCATCATCTGCGCGTCCGTCAATTACATCATCTACATCACCTATATCATGTTTTTGTAAAGTCATACTAAGCACTTACAACATCCTGTATTGCAATTTTTGCTTGAGAAAACAACCGCCTCAGATATGAACAGATACTACACTTGATCTGTGATATGACGTGAGTGTCCCATGACGCAAAATGGATGTACTGCAAACAGCGTCACATGGAAACACCCCGCCTCGCTGCAAACTTTAGTCAGCAGTGCTTGAAAGCAATGTCAACGCTTCCAAGAAAACTCAAATTCTAAGTGGCTGATCCATGCGGCCGGGACGCACTGGTCGCGTGCCTCTACTTGCAAGATTCTTTAAGAATCGTTGTCAAATTCATTTTTGAAACCTACATGCAAATCTATGTGGCGTCCATGTCGTCTTCAGTCGCTGATTCATCCTGTGAAGTTCCATGGTGTATGGCCATCCAAGCCTCAGGGTCACTGACTTCGAACAATTCCGATTGGCAGTAGCGTTGAAACTTCTGAGACTCGGTTTCCATCATCTCATCTGAATTTTCTCCTTCACTTTCGGCACTTTCATCTCTCGGGGGATTGTCAATGTTTTCCATCAAAGCACGTGCAATTGAATCCACATGAGAACTGCCTGAAGTCGCAGGTGCATCTCGTTCCATTGCAACTGCGTCAGAAAGTCTTTGACCCACCTCCACTGCATGTTCGACCTCGTCCATGGTGTTGCACAACTGAATCCAGCTTTGGCCATAGTTTGGAGACTCCGCATCGCTTGAAAGGTCTGTCATGTTCCTAGCCATGACAGCTGCTGACAGTCTAGTTGACTGGTCTCCAGACTTGCAAGCATTCATCACGTTGCAAAGCAATTGAAGTCGCTCCTCATACAATTGCTGTCGTTCCAACGTACCTGCTGTAGATCTTCTGCGCAAACACCTTGAACAAATGAAAGTCAACATTGCCTCAGGGCTCCATGCAGCATGAGGTTCAGGTAGATCATTTTCATCTCTCAACACAGGCATCTCAACTGGATCTGCACCAGCCAAACCGCTGGGAATGCTCGTGCTCGAGCTAGCCACATTGCTTGCAGGAAACTCGCTAGTGGCAACGATGATTGCAGCACCAACGTGGGACATTCTGATTGACCCATCTTCGTCATCTTCGATCTCGTTTGTTGTAGGTTCATCCAAAACAGCATCTTCTGGAAGATTTTCTAAACCCTTGCAAACCAACTGAAAAACCAAATCATTCCAACTCCAACGCACAAGGTGACAAGCAAAACGAAGATGTTGTTGTTGCCACCTTCCAAAGTTGAGTCACATCCTTGCAAATGAAGTTGGATCAGGCTCAAGGCGCCAGCAAGGGCTCTGTGGTTGACCCTTCGAACAAAAACTCGTTCTGGATTATCGGCTCCTTCCAAACATCCATTTGATCTGTTGTACAAACCAAGCAAACCCATCAAAGATCTCATTCTCGCGGCAGCTAAACGTTTCGTTCCAATGTCAGCGGGATTCGAATGGCCGCTGATGCTGCATAACTTCAGCATTCCATTCCCAACCATATCCTGCAACCACAAGATGCGGAAACTCAAGTGCCTCAAATGTCCAACTCCCCTTCGATTCAAAATTCCTTTGGCACCACTGCTGTCAGTGACTGTCAGTGTAGATGTAGATATGGGTTCTTTTGTTGGTGATTCATGTCAACAACCTGGCAAGTAGGATGGCATCACTGGCTCCACTGCTGCAAGCGTAAACTTCGGCTTCAGCTGATGACAACGAAATGATCTTCTGAGTCCTTGATGCCGAATATATCAAGCACCTTCCAAACATCACAATGCAACAGCTTACAGACCTTCTGCTGACACGGTCTGAAGCCCAGTCAGAGTCAGTGAACACCTCCAAAACATGTTCATGTGGATCCACGTTCGGATAATCGTGGAAAATGCCAGGTGCTTGACCACCCTATTTCAAAGACACGCAAACATCCATGTGGCTGCAAAGATATCCCACCAAATGTCGAAGTACTGTCAAACTCTTTTCAGTGGGCTTTGAACTGTAGGTGGCCAAATGTCGAATGACATGTTGAGCTTCTGGAACATCATTCGCCAGATACATCAAAACACCAACACATGTCCTAAAGGTCGTGGCTGATGAAGTTGAAAGATCTGCTGTGTCATCTTCCTTTTCAATATCGGCATGTGCAGGGCTTTTCTTACTCTGGTTTCGAACATTCAACCCAAGCAAACTGCAAAGCTGGTTGATGTGCTTCTCATGCGTTTGAACTGTCAACCTTCCATCATCATGAAGTGTATACTGTCGTTTCAAAAATGTCAGCTCATCACCTGGCTTCTCAATGCATTGAACTGAAATATCATATGCAGCTTTGAGCTCCGGAACGAACTTGCCCAACACATAGTCACGCTTTCCAACCACAGTCAAATCGTCAACATGTATCATCACCACGCAAGATATATCTTTTTGAACGAAGAATGCATGGATATGGGGTGTGCTCCTCCAAGTCAAGCTTTGATTTGAGGAAGCTGGTGATTGCACGATACCACAGCAAGCTTCCATCACGTTGTCCAGGCAGCACCTTCCCCAAAGAAAAACTGCGAGTTGTTCCACTTGCATCTGCTGTATGGACCAAGGTGTCTCGCTCTTGCTTCACAGTCAGAAAAGCATCTCTCATGTCCAGGCTGGCCATCACCATGTTTTCCTTTTCACGTCTTTCCAAGAAAACTGTTGGCAAAACTCTGGAAATGATACTGCCAGAAGCTGGACTGAATAGCCTTTCTCTTTCGGGCTCCAACCAAGCAAACTCGCGAGCAACAAACCTTGATCTCCTCAGCCATATTGCCTCGCCCTTTGAATTGTGCTTCTCGAAGCTTTACAGGTCTCAAAAATCGAATCAGCTTTGGGTTCTGAACAACGGGCGACTATGGGCCCTGCTGCGCCCGTTTTCGTGGCACTTTGGGTGACCTGATGCTACCAATGATGGTTGTCAATTATCTAGGTACACTTGACCTTTTACTTCATTGCCGCCATCACCAAGGGGACCTTGGACAATGGCTGGTTTGGAAGGTAGTCGTTGCAGACACATGCGTCTTGCTCTAGCGTCGGCCTAGATGATTAATTTTTCTTTGCTTAGTGGCCCATGTCTCCTGGGACATATTGAACGACCAACACTGAGTGACAATATTTAATTGAGTTAAAAAGGCCGCTGATCATGATGGAAATGGAGACTGACTTCGCCCTCAGCTGCTGAACGCCATGTATTTCGAGGGTTGTCGACCATGCATTAAAAGAGACGTCCTTTATCTCTCGGATGTTCACGTGTCCAAGTGGCGCGTGTGAGCTTACAACCGTGGCATGACTGCCCAAAGTGTTCAGAGAGAGTCCAACACGTCGCCCGTTTTTGTTTAATTTTTGCAAAACTTGGGGTTACGATTCAGTGGCAGTACAATCAAGGTTTTTTAATTTTCACCACTTGACAAATCAAACTGAATGCAAACCTTGACCTATCCTTGCACGCAAGTGTACAGATTTTGTTATTTTCGATGTGTTTGATCGGTTGGCTGTGATAGGGCAATGCTAACAGAGAGTTTCTGCATTTCACCGGTGTTGCAACTTAATACCCGAACGCAGGATGGTTGCCAGCCCAACCCGGCTTCAGCTTATGCCTATTCCCCTACTGTTGAACTGCCAGTGTCCTGCAACGTGTCCACTCCCATGTACTGTGATTGCACTCCTCGAACTTTCCCCGTCTTCCATGTCACCCTTGTTGCTGCCTCTCCACTTTGCCCCCTTGAGGTCCCCCTTTTCCTGGCGTCCTCTTCTTTCTCCTGTAGCTGACTGTAGCTGTCACTCTGCATGTTGCTTCTCCTCAGCCCAGTCCATCGGGAATCCTCCCTCCTGTAGCCCCATTTAAAGAGATACTGCCACCTCCCCCCCGTGCGAGTTCCAATAGATGCAGTTTTCCCCACGTCACACAACAGCTGATTGACTTTCATTGCTGCAGCTTTGGCTCAAAGCAACGTGGGAGACCCACTGCTTGGTGGCTGCTGCAACAGACAGCAATAGCGCGCACTGCAGTGACAAGCCCTCCTTGAAGCCCCCCCTTAAGCCTCCCCTTGAAGCCCCTCCTTGAAGCCC
>Ga0126342_10003033_pt1 | contig 27239 bp, 23 predicted proteins | sample Cyp1metagenome_FD_92528 | JGI IMG/M metagenome (GOLD analysis project Ga0126342, IMG submission 92528) | Coral microbial communities from Lord Howe Island, Old Settlement Bay, Australia - Cyphastrea 1 metagenome | ecosystem: Host-associated > Invertebrates > Cnidaria > Coral ... | reverse complement strand
ATATATATATATATTAGGCTTAATTCCTCTCGGATTGTTTTTATAATTCTGGCTATGGCTGGCAGTCCTCAAATTTCAAATCGGATCAGCAAAAACCTACCAGTGGCTTGGCACACTTAGATAACATAAGTACAATTAAGTACATCAAATTTCAATCACCTATTTTCATCTTTCCCATATTTTTCCATTGTTTTCCAACAAAAACGTGGTTTTCCTTGTTGTTTTCCCACATGTTTGCCGTCTTCAAGCCTTCAAAAGCCATGAATTTTTCACTGTCCCAAGATCTCCCAAGGCAACGGCGACGAAGCGATCTTCGACGAGGACGACCTGCCGAGCCGCGGCAACACGCGCGACGACGCCGTTCTGATGGACGCCTTGGACGGCGAGGGCGACTTCGATCAGCCCCTGCCACCCAAGGCGCCACGGGCGCCGCGTTTCCCAGGGCTCTCAGCCGGAACCAGCCCGGCACCTTGGAGCGTTGCAAAGATGGGGGGGGGTTTATGGAGATTTTTTGGGGAATATAGAATGGAGGGCTATTTTTTTCGTTGTTTTTTTCCTTTTTTTTTGTTTTCTAGCCTGGCTTTTGTGGCTTTTGTGGCTTTACCATGCTTTACCTATCTATCTCTCTACTTATCTAATCTAACCTAATGTAATCTAACCTAATCTAATCTAATCTTATCTAATCTTATCTCATTTTATCTTGGTTTATCTTTGTTTATCTTGTTTTTATCTTATCTATCTAATATATCTAATCTATCTAATCTATCTAACCTATCCAACCTATCCAATCGATCTAATCTATCAAATCTATCAATTCTACCAAATCTATCAAATCTATCAAATCTATCTAATCTATCTAATCTATCTAATCTAATCGATCTAACCTATCTTTTATTCGATCTTGTTAATCTATCTATTTATTTGATATGTCTATTTAATATGTCTATTTAATCTGTCTATTTACTCTGTATGTTTAATCTATCTTTTTAATCTATACATTTAATCTATCTATTTAATCTATCTATTTAAGTTATCTATTTAATCTATTTATTTAACCTATCTATTTAACCTAATCTAATCTAATCTAACCTAATCTAAACTAATCTCATCTAACCTAACCTAATCTAATCTAATCTAGTCTAATCTAGTCTAATCTAATCGATATATCTATCTGATCTATCTAATCTATTCAATCTATCAATCTATCAACCAATGTTTTCTATCTATCTGTCTATCTAAGTATCTATCTATTTATTTTTTTTCTATCTATCTATCTTTATATCTAACTTTCTATCTATCTATCTATCTGTCTACCTATCTACCTACTTACCTACTACCTACCTACCTACCTACCTACCTACCTACCTACCTACCTACCTACCTACCTACCTACCTACCTACCTACCTACCTACCTACCTACCCACCCACCTACCCACCTACCCACCCACCTACCTACCTACCTACCTACCTACCTACCTACACACACCTTGTATCCCTACATGTACCTTAACCCAACCCCCAACAGACTTTAAATCGACCATAAACCAACCCTAAATAACCATAAATAGCCTTAAATAACACTAAATTACCCTAAACCAACCATAAACCAACCCAACACAACCCTCCCTCAAGAAAAACTAAACCGACCCTAAACAAACACCCTAAACCAACCCTAAATAAACCCTAAACTAACCCTAAATAAACCCTAAACCAACCCGAAACCAACCCTAAATAACCCTAAATAAACCCTAAACAAACTTTAAATAAACCGCAAACCAACCCTAAATAAACCCTAACCCAACCCTAAATAAACCCTAAACCAACCCTAAACCAAGCCTAAATAAACCCTAGACTCAACCTAAAGATAACCTAAATGACCCTAAACCAACCATAAACCAAGCCTAAACAAACCCTAAACCAACCGTAAATAGACCCTAAACGAACCCTAAAATAACCCTAAATAAACCCTAAACAAACCCTAAATAAACCCTAAACAAACTTTAAATAACCCCTAAACCAACCCTAAATAAACCCTAAACCAGCCCTAAATAAACCCTAAACCAACCCTAAACCAATCCTAAATGATCCTTAACCAACCCTAAATAAACCCTAAACTAACCAACACTATGATAGCATCCGATGCCACTATTTAGACCCAACACGGTTGTGCTTCAACTTATATTCTACATGTTCAGGTGCATGTTATGCATGGAAAAATCGATCGAAACCATGGAAAAATCAATTGAAACCATAGAAAACTCAATGAAAATTCAATGAAAACTATTGGAATATCGATGAACACTTTGGGTAAATCAATGAACACCATAGAAAAACCAGCTAAAAACCATGGAAAAAATCAATGAACAGTGCAAATGGCACATTTTAGCTCCAAAATTCAGTACAGTACAGGTTTTTGCTCCAAAATGTAGCAAATAGCAAGGAAAAGTGCGCCAGATTGAAAAACAAACAAAATCGGAAAAAAAACAACAATAAAAAAAAAACTGCACCCATATAGAATAAACCATAATGGGATTTATAATGATATATGTATATATATATATATATTATTGTGTCATATCATAACATTATGCAATATTATATAATATGTTATTTTTTGTGGGGTATTACATGATCATGGTGTACGTCTTAAATCGGTAATAGGAAATAACAATATGAATTGCGAGGAATAGTGTTTTCTCTTGGTGGATATTAAACATACTGTACACATAGTAATATCATTTATATACATATATAATATATAATACAATATATACATATATATATATTATAAATCACACATATATATATAATGTCATTTATAGATGTTACAGCTAAAGATACGGGATATGTTTGTTAAGCATGGGTTCCAATTTCTGAAGAACTCCGAGGCAGTGAGCGTATCCGGAGATTTTCGACGCAGCTCGGATCTGATCATTTGATCCATGGATTGGGAAGCCTATGGAGCTTGATGATTTGATGTACCCTCTGGTAATTTATGTGATTTAACATAGCTATTGAAAATGGCCATTTATAGTTGATTTCCCTATTGGAAATGGTGATTTTCCATAGTTATGTTAGTTTACCAGAGGGTAATTTTTGCTGCGGGCAGGGTGCAGAATGAGAATCCGCGGATGCGGTGATTGATTTTTGACTGGCTTCATATGTGTGTGTGGCTAATTGCACATGATATTAGAGGTTTTCACAGTCCATTTGGGAAAATGATGGAACATGTTTCCAGTTGACATGAAAAAAATGTGGATGGGTCCTCCAATAGTTCACCCAAATTGCGAATAAGAATTCTTTCTGAGGGCACCAACGCAATCCAACGCATATATAACAACCCCAGTCATCCCACTCTCAACGGGGTGTAATGCCTATTTTGCACTTTTGGGATGATCAACAAAGATGAACAGAACAAAGTGTTCGCGGCTCATGGCCCGACCATGGTCAGTAAGGGGAAGTCATTTGCAACATGGTGTTTGATGATTTATCCAGGTTTGAATATCCAGTGATAATACACTTTATAAGTTTGTCGATATGTTTGTCCAGGTCCGTATCTCCACCAAGTTCCGCGGATGACGATTCATTTCCATCCGGCCAAGCTGAGAGTTGCCAACCTGGCCACTGAGGCTTAGTCCAGGAGTTGATCCAGCAACATATCGCAGAAGTCTCTGAAGCACAACGGGCCGGCGCCTTGGGCTGCACAGCGCTGCCGTAGCTGCGAATGCCCGACGGCCGTCCGAGAGGAGAAGGAATGAACCCCCCCATGTTAGAGTAGCATGGTTTCACAGGTGAGTCCAACAGAAGCGCTTATACTAATACTTAAGAATACTTAAGAATTATTTTGATAGGGTCCAATCCACCAGAGAAACATATAGAAACATTGCGGTGCTGGAGTGAGAAAAAACCATCTTTGTTCCCCTCATATTCACACCCCCAACCGAAACCCTGGTTAGGTGCAGGAAGTTGGAGAAATTCATATTGGGTTCCAATTGTAGTGAATTCGATTTTAATGAAAACATATGAAACCCAACAAACTGTGAACATGAAACTTTAGGTTCTGGGTGGAAATCAAACCGTTTCAACATAGGAGTACCGCTCAAGAATTGTGTTTTTCGAAACCTCACTGATCATCACTGATCTATCCTGATCATGATGCAGAAAATGGGATGACTCCCACCCAAAAAAAAAACGACTTTTGGGACTTGGGGGGGTTCCTAACGTAATGGTAATTACCAACTCATCCGACTCATCCCCCAGTTATTTGGAAACCCCCCAAGTCCCTAAAGTACTAAGATGTATATGCTAAGTAATGGCCAGTAATGGTATAAAAATGGGATGATTCCGACCCCAAATCATCCCCCAGTTAAACCAAGACTTCGTACTGAACCCCGTGGTGACGGGGGATTCCAAGGTGCCCCAGGCGTCTTCGACAGCACCTTGGAACCGTTGGGATCCTCTTCGCGTCTCCTTGGCGGTGTGGAAACAGATGAGTTTCGCGGCGATAGCTTCCAGGAGCCACCGTTTTTTGATGCTTTTGGAGGGTTGACTTGGCCATAACCTTTGGTAATAGTCTGGTAATCACACATGGTTTGTTGGATTTAGTTGGTTATTGTTGGTGATATATGGTGATATAATGTTTTACATATATATATAATTTATAATTATATACATATATATATACAGTACAGGTAATGTTATATATATATATATAATTTATTTATTTATTTACCAATGATGTTTCCCTATTAAACCCAACGACATGCCACTTAATCACCGACTATAGATCCCGCATTTCAACGGGATTTTCCAGCCATGTTTGATTCCCACAGGGTACAGCAGGAAATCATCCCCAAAGGGTCGCACTTTCAGAAGTCCACTCATGGTGTTTCAATGTATTTTATGGAGATTCAGTGGAATTGGCCTATCCAATGGATATATGGTGATAGAAAATGTAATTGATCACTGTTTCAGATGATTTTAGTAAGATTTGACACGTTCCATCGTTTTCGATTTACTATAATATATATATATATATAATTTATAATATTCATAAATTCTACCCGGGGAAAAAAGTGATGAAGACTTGGGAGGCCACTCCAAAGTTGCAACGAGTTTTGGGCTGCGAGCGGGAAAAACCAGATACAGTGTACCTTTAAAAGGTGATACTATTACACTATAGTGGTTATGATGAATTTACAAACCAACACTGTTTGATGTAACCTGGAATTCATGATGAGGTATGTCCATTCTTTAGAGGTGTCTTCTTTACAGGCATCATTTGCCTGTTTCGGGAATCTGCCCGCTGCCAGATAAGATATGCACATTTTGAACCTGAAGCATTTGCAAACAGTCAAAGATATTGAAGCATTATTGAAGCCACATCGGCTTTTCTTGAGTGGCATCACCTTTTCTTGAAGTTACATCTTTACCTCTACAGTCATTCTCCTGAAGTCCTCAGATTTTCCCAAGAAGTTGGGGCTCTCCCGACACTTGCGATGGTCGTTGGCTGGGACCTCTTCACTTGGGGTCACTGTCAGAATTATGGAGCTATCATTTGCGCCCATGAATATGTGCATTTACATTCACATGAGTATATTCTAGATAAAACAATGCCAAAATAGATACACAAGTTGGAAACCCAAAATTAATCAAATAAAACTACCGGGGTCACATCACACATCATCACACAAACAAGACATATAATAAACCATTTCGGAAGTAAAAGAAGGACCTATGTTTTGGGGACCTGTGTAGGGATTGTAGGGATGAAGTGATTGAACAACGACCCCCCAGGAGGCCGTTGAAGCTGCTTCCATGTCACTTCCACTGGGCGTGCTCCCCAGGGGATCGCCTGCGGTGACAGCCTCGGAACTTTGTCCCTCAGCGCATGCATATTCGGAAGATTTTCAATAGTTTGATAAAGATACTTAGGTTGAAATATGTTGAAATCCATCTATGCATGACCGATATATTAAAAAACCACCGGTTTTTGGTTTCGCACCACCTAAAGTCTTACTCAGCATTACTCAGCGTTTCTATGTTTTTTGCAGGCCAGCAGCTCTCGTAGCCGCAGCCAGGCCAAAAATATGCATCCATGTCGGTTCCGTTGGGTTCCTACGCCCGGGTGCGACGGAATTCGGCCTCAGAATTGATGTGTCAGCAACACATGGGAAAGGAACTACAGGTGGGGTGTGAACTCAAGGACACCAATGGACTGGTTTAAGTTTAAGTGGAAGAATTGGGACTGGACTGGGATTGAGCATCTTTAAAGCATAAGCATATTTAAGCAGCTGCAAGTGGCTGACATCGTGGAAACACAAGAGGATTTTACAGTAGTTGGGACTTCAATGGACGTAGCCACAGCATGCCACAGCCATATCAATCAGATCAAGGGATTTCAGTAGATGATGTTCTTATTTCATCACCATCTACTGAGTCTACTGACCATGGACATTTTTTTGGGTTCTGCGACAACCAGGCGGGACCTTTGCTACAAGCCCTGGACCACCATCCGCAGTTCATGGACGCAGTCCGGAGCATGTCACAGAAACGATCGTCCAGCAATCCATTGATTACCATCAGTCGTGAGGAAACTCCCCTGAAACCACCACGAAACTCAGCGACTTGACTGAAAAACATGACCACGTTGTTGCTATGTTCAGGGGCACAGGATGAGAAGGGCCCAGTAAACAAAGATTTGGTGTTTCATGACGCGTCTTGCGAATCTGGCATTTGGATCCATTGGCCTTCGGTTCTTTCTTGGGGCTGCAGTTGTGGGCACCGCTCCAGTCGGTGTTCCTTAACAGCTGGCAGTTTTGAAGGCGATGATCAATTCAGTCTTGAGCTCAGGGTCCTTCCCAAAGCCTCCCCTGCCCAAAGTTTCCTTTAGGGTATCTATTAGAATTAGAATGAAATATGTTGGCCAAGTTACTTCAGCAAAAGTCAGATGTTCTATATACTAGTAGTGGGGTCTTGTTTCACTTTCCCTCCAAGCTGTGCAAAGTGCAGGCTTCCATGACCTTCTTTGACACCAAAGATTTTCCAGATGTCGAAAGCCTCACATGGTACGGACGATTGGCCGAGTGGCTGCAATCTTCATCCTTTGAGGGTATTATTGCAGTAGCGCTGCTGGCGAATGTCCTGTGGATGGCGGTGTCATTGCAGGTGAATGGAGGGAAGACTGGCAACGAGTTAGGGATCATCAATGATGAGAAGGTCACTGCAGACAGCGATGAGTGGAAGATCCTGACTCAGGCACCGAGAAAAATGCCATGGAAAAATGGATTAGATGATCAGGGTGGGGTCTCCATGACCAACCTCAATGGCACTTATCACAGATATGGCAAGGTTTCACCATGAAAGCAAATGAGAGAGAGATTCATGAAGATCTCATCAAGTCATGCACGCTTTTGACTTGGCCAGCACATGCTAGGCGCCAGCTGGTTGCTCGGGGGTCAGGGACAGAATTTTTACACCATCAGCGGTGAGACTTGTGGCCTTGTGGCATTCTGAATGGTGATGTTTCAGCCATCACAAATCGCATGTATAGCATATGCAGCATGTTTCATATGTTTCCAGTATCATCATGAAATCCAACTACATTCGTAGACCATCCTTTTACCTCATTTTGCCATGTCAGGACAATGTTAGGGCCATTATGACATATTACAGCCATTTGTAGTCTATATGCACCCCCAAAAAAACACACACACACAGCATTTGTAAAATAGTTTGCCCTTCTCCTTTGCCTCCTTTGCCTCCAGGTGGTGGATACCTTTTTCGCAGTCTTCTTTGCATCAGAGGTGACTCTAAGGATTGCCATCTTGCGTTGCAAATTCTGGCGTGTGTGGATGAACTTCATCGATGTCTTGGTCAGCAGCTTTGGCTGCCAGATTTCTGAATGGTGACTTTTGATGAATCGGACCTCAACAAAAATGTGCCAAAAATTATGCTAACTTACTATTAACATTGGTACTCCTTATTAATAAACGGGGGATATGCATGAATCCTCGGTTGACAGTAATGAGGCAAACCCAATGCTGCGAACCATTCCCCCAAAATAAAAGTGCTTAGTGAATAGGGCATGCCCCTAGAAGTGGGGTGATGTTTCTGATGAACCCCTCACGATTGGGATGGTTTGTTATTGATTCTATGTATGACTATGTTGGGCTCATGCATACCAAACTTGCTGGCATTCTGGAAAAATTGGAAAATCATTTCTCTTGACTGTTACTGATAGATAGTGTTCTGCACACACATCTAGTGCAATCATTCATTAAAGGCACAAATAGAATGCTTGAGAATGTATACAGATATACATAGATTTACAGCATATTGGCAGTTGAGTTCAAGAACAGTTGCACTGCAAGTTTTGCCTCCGTTCCCAAATTTCTGCGACAGAATCCACCCACGGACGTGTCAGTCGCAACCAGAATAGCTAGAACTTGGTGACCTCTGTTGACATCCATCTCGACCATACAGATTCACAAGCTTCCTGAAACATATGGAGATTCAGGTGGTATCACTCGGTAATCATAAGCCCTGCAGTGGCCCTGCAGTGGATCCAATTGCTTCCCGGGATCGAGGGATGGCTTAAATCCCCCTCGTGTCACAGGCTGTTTGGAGGAATACTGTATGTGGCACAAAACTCCAAAACTCTCATAATCATAACACCTCCAGTGCCAACAAGCAAGAATCATATTTATATTATATATAATTAATTATAATTATATATATATATATATTATCATATTAATTCATATTATATCATAGGTTGTCCTGCATGCTTCCCCCAAATCCAAATCCAGCTTCAACCAACGAAAATCATACAACCTCGTTGGGTGAATCAATATGAATCAATACCAAATGTTGGTCAATATCAGGTTTATATATATATATACATGCACGTATATATATATATATATAGATATAAAAATATAGAATGATGCTTCTTGATATCTTTGGTCCCGCAAGTTGTTTCCAAATTTTGTTCACCCTGTGACACGTTTTCTTGTTTCCGAGGCCTGGCAGCGATTGTCGAAGTGGCCTTTGTCTACACCGTGAAGCTGCCGGTGGAGCCCATGCTCTTCCGCTTGCTCCGCGTGGGGAAGCTGATTCGCGCCATCCGCATGGCGCCACGGCGATGGCCCTGGGGGATCTTACCCTTCAGATCCCTTCAGGAAATTAACAGTTGGACCCTGAAAATCACATGTTTTGAGACTTTTTAGTGGAAACTCATCTTCCAGCCCCTGGCTCTGTCTATGTCCATTTACTGGGAGGTATATGGAAATCTGAGGGAATGAAGAGGAACTGATGCGAAAGCATGACGTGAAAATGCCGATGTCAAAGGGATAGGGAAAGTCTGAAGATAACGAAACACTTCCTCGCCATGGTACGGTAATAAGTGGATTAACAACATAAAACCATGTATAATACAGGAATACAGGAAGATTATCATAATCATAAAAATCACAAGCCTTGAAACGTCCCCTAGCTGATTCTTCAAAAAGCCTTGGGTGCTCAGTAGCCCGGTAGCCCACCACGTGAGAGGTTGCCATGACTAGCGTCCTGGCCTCATTGCAGCTCTTAGTAAAATGCTTGGTAGCGAGCAGGGATCCTCAGCAACACTGTTGGTCACGGCCAGATCTCGGGCATTGACGTATGTTTGGCATTGGTAAATGACGGTCAATGGATGTAAATGGGAAGATGTGGAATCAATGTCGTGTACTATGAGGGTAGCAAAGTTTGGTCATAGTTTCCGATGTGTTTCCAGTACTGTCCATACTTGTACTGCCAAGATGGATCACTTTCGTATGAACCAAAGGGCTCCATCGCTCCATCGGGTGGCATTTTGTGAGGACCCACCTGTGTCAAGATTCGAATCTCAAGTCAGGTTGCTGATTATGTTTGAGAAATGACTGGAATTGTGGAATGGAAGTAAGTATGGTAATTAGGCCCGTTTCTAGATGGCAGGTAATCGTAGGCGGATTGGATAGGACAAGAACGGATAACATGACGAGTAGATGAATAACATATTTTATTGTTTTTTTGCAGTTCATGGCAATTAAAAACAAAAATCATCTCAGAAGTCATTGAATGCTGTGATTTGAAACTGCTCAGGATATGTTGTGGTGGAGCTTTTGCTTGTTGGCCTTCGTTCAGTGTGTGGCAGGAATGATCCTGAGCACCCTTTGCCACTGGACTGGGTGGTGGAGGATGGCTTGATGGGGAATGTTTTGACGATAAACTGGGAAATGGACTGTTTCGCTGGATTCGGATAGTGTTCCGCTGGATAGTCAAGACCATACGGAATAACTACTGTATATTCCTATGAGAAAATGCTTCAAATTAATTATAACATTCCACTTCTATGGGGCAAATATGATAATTGGGTCAATTTGGGGGTTTGTTTTGCTGAAGGCGTCTCATCATTGTCCCTCACCCTTCCCAGTGAAAATCCCAGATTTGGGGGTGCTGGAGTTTGGTGGAGCGGCCAAACAAAGGAACACTCGCACATCTGGAATGCAAACATTTTTTTGATTTCCAAGAGATGATCTCCATTCCTTTGTTTCAAATGTGCCAGTTCTGTTGTCCCATGTTATCCCTTCCTGTTGGATCGTACTTCCACATGCACAAGAGGCCAAGACTTTTTGTCGCATGAAGAGTATGATAGCGCTGTACGCAAAGATGCTTGGCTTGGCGGTAAGCCGAAGATGGAAACCCCTCCCTTCCCCAGAAGGTAAGAGTTCCCCCCAATTAAAACTAGGTAACTATGTCATACATGAAAAACAACAAACCTGCCTGGCAATAGCTGCCAATGGGTCGAGATTTCTCTTATCAGTGGCAACCTCATCTAAAGGGATAAGTCAGGATTTCAATTGAAATCAATTTACGTTCAATTGATTTTCCTTTTGAATCCAAAGGATAGTAAGGATTTCAATGGATTATCCTTTTAAACTAAAGGGATAAGCATAAATTTCTATCGAAATCAATTTACTTTCAATTATTCTTTGAATTTACGGACATATAAGGAGTTCAATTGAAAAGAATTTATATACTTTCCATTGAATTGATGTTCCTTTAAAATCTAAATTTATGGCCAGGGGGGCTGAGGGTGTTCTTTAATTGGGGTGCACATGCATAACAAAGTAAGCAGGAAAATGCATTTGATTTCGATCAGAATTTTTGGGCTTGTCCTATATAGTTTTTTTCTTTTTTCGGAATTCAGTACCTTGAATCTCTTCAATAAATCTATACATGATTATATATGCATATGTATTAACATAACTATAAAGCATCTCCTTCATTGACCCTGCACCATACATCTCCTTTCCTGAACCATGTGTCTCTTGCATCCCTTTTAAGCCAGCACCAGAGCCATCAGGTCAGAAACATCAGAACCAAATTACTCAACAAATTACTTTCTCACCGCCAAAGAAAATTGGATTTTCCAGAAGGGTGTTTTAAAATAGGGGGTGGCCACCCATGTTGATTAATAGGGGGAACCAACCCAAAGTAGTATTGCCAACATTCTTTCCCACCTGTCAGGTGAGGGTTGTTAGACTTCATGTCAGCTGGCCTCCTCCTCCTTCTCCTCCTCCTCCGCCGGACCTCAACTCCAAGCTCGTGATCGCAGTGGTCCCCTCCGGACCCGAACAGAAAACTCAGAATCAGAGTGGTCCCTGCCGGACCTCAACTGCAAGCGCTAGATCGCAGTGGTCCCAGCCGGACCCGAACAGCAAGCCCCGGATCAGAGTGGCCCCGCCGGACCTCAACTGCAAGCTCGTGATCGCAGTGGTCCCTGCTAGATCGCGGAGCCGGGCCCAAACAGCAAACCGCAGTGGTCCGTGCCGGGCCCGAAGAGGAAGCCCCGGATCAGAGTGTTCTCAGCCGGACCTGGATCACAAAGAATCATCGAAGATATAGCGGATAGAATGTCAGAAAGAATGCCAGAAGATATGGCAGATACCTATGGCAGACAGACTGACATAAGATATGGCATCAGTTTGCTTTCTTTCTGATGCCGTTTGGCAACTGCAATTCCGCCCAAAGATACTAGATATGAACTCAACAGGACGCAGCAAGCATGGGACATCAGTCCGCAAGATTTGATAGATAGAATGTTAGGTAACATGTTAGAATGTATGTCAGAAGTATGCCTTGAAATGCCATGGGGGGATCACTCGAAGTAAAGCATTGGAATGTGGGGGTTGTTTAATTGGAGGAAAATTTAATGTGAACTTATTAACATTACATAGAATCTCAACATCATGTTACTTTAAGGGTGCCACCAAAAAAGTCATTTCCAAAGCAAACCCTTATTCAGGAGTTATGGGTACTGTACATAATATAGGGTGCTTGTTTTGATTTGGGAAATCACAGCTGCAACCAATTTCCATCCATGCTGAGATGTACGCGTTGTTTTATATTGTTGGCTAGTCATTTAATTATAGTGGCCAGACCGCCCACAAAATTGCACACTTGACTCGTATTTTTCTTGAATGGGAGAGAAGTGGCTTCCTAAAAGGTACCCGGTTCTTTGCGCACAACATTTGACAATACATTTATAGCGGTTATATTGGTACAAGTTAGTCACGATGCATATTGGGGTATCTATGGCTACCCTTGGTGAATTTCGGGCTCACACAGATGCTGCCCAGGAAGTTTACATGTACTACGGCACGTTCACTCGCACCGTCACTTTGGTGCTGAATCTGCTTGGTTTGGTCAAGGGATGGCCGCAACTTTCTCGGGCGGAAGAAATACAATATTGACATGCTGCAGTCAGGGTTGGTTCTCAAAAAGCAAACGTGAGGGTGCTCACATTTTTTTTTTATCATAGCCTCCGTTTATTTTTGATGATCGTGATGGACAAAAAAAACGTACAATTTACTCAAAATGTTCCCGGTTCCCAGCTATACCTTTCCATTGGCAGCCAACAACTTGACCAATCCCCATCTCCGAGTGACTCGGGAAAACTGACGCAACTGACGCCGAGGTTTTGACGATGTTTGAGATCCTCTTCGCTAATTGGTCTCCGCCGTGCCGAGTGCTGGTGGACAACTTGAGCGAATGGTTTTCCATTTTTTTCCTGTTGTATCGAGTCTTGGCAGATGGCATAGTTTTGTCACAGCATTTGCGGGTCTACAGAAGAAAAATCACCAACACATTCCAGCACACAAACCAGAACAGGATTATGTTCTGAACAACATTATATTGACATCCTGGGACATGAACCATACTTCTCGATGTCCGGGCGGCGATTTTTGTTCATGCCCACTTTACCAATTTGTTTAAAAATTTTGAAACTAGGGCAGCAACGCGACTAATGTGGAATACTCTCTGCTAATCTAATATATGGAGAATGGTTCATGTGTAGATTAATTATTCTGAAACATGCTAGTTTCCCATAGCTATGTTAGTTCACTGGAGGGTCACTTTAATGACAGACCGGTTCGTGACTTGATGTTGAATATTTGTGATGTCCATCCCTGCTTTTGATGATGTGCTTTGATGTGCCTTTGATGATCTGGCAATTCCAGTTTGTACGCAGTTTGCTGGCGGCGGTGGTTCAAACACTTTCACCAAAGAACTATGTGATATTGCTATGTATGACCATCATCATTGAGACAATGCTAGGCTGTTTTTTGTGCAAATTAATTTGCTATACCAACTAGCAGCATTGAATAATTATTGCTGTGATTATCAGACGGCATAGATATTAAGAGAAGTGTATAACAGTATGGCTATCATTTATTGAACAACACTATAGATAACAATGCCATTTGAATATATATATATATATATAATTATGTTTGTAGGTCGTTGTTGACCCAGACCAACGGCTGAGGATGCGTCCTTGGCTTCGCTGTTCTCAACGCTCCTGGACTCATCGAATCTGGAGTTTGCTTCAAATGGGGGGGTCATTTTCTGAAAATGGATGACCATAGAATTGGATGATGGGAAAATTTTAACCGGAAAACCCTATATTTGATGGTAAAAACCCATGGGTTTCCGGTGTAGATTTTCCCTTAAACCAATCCTTTGAGATGATGATTGGATAATTAATGGATAACTGATTGGTGGTGTCAAACATTGTTTATTTTCCCCAATAACACTAATATAACACTAATATAACACTAATATAACACTAATATAACACTAATATAACACTATAGTGTTACTGGTTGGTGGTTTCAAACATTGCTTTTATTTTCCCATATATTGGGAAGAATCATCCCAACTGACTTTCATATTTTTCAGAGGGGTTGAAACCACCAACCAGGTGTTGTACTTCCTGGCCTCATTGTGAACATTCAACAAACGGTACGTATACATTGCCAAGAATATGTTTGATTCTAGCTCATTCTAGTGTTGATTCGATAGTGAGCCAACGATGGTCAACAAGTAAAGTGGAAAACTACTGTCTTGTGGTGATTCAATTGATCCAACCAACTTGATGGTCCCAATTGCAAGTAAAGTGTCGGGCCCAACAATTAAACATACAACAATAACGTCATTTACCCAATTGCATCCGCTTGCGCCATGTGGTCAATAGTTCACACACACCAGAACTTCTGGAACAGTTCCACTGATGGTCCATCATTGTTCTGTTCCATCAAGAAATTCAAAAGGTGCCAGAATACGGTTTTAAGGTGGATCCATGGGATAAAGCTTGGACTTGTTGCCTGGTGACTCTTCCCGTGTAGCGTCGGATTGGCGCCTGATATCTCTAACCTGAGGTCGTCAACGCCGTGTTCGTGCAACAGAAGCCTGGCTGCCATAATTTATCCCCAAGTCATCATCATTTTGGGGGCCTGTATACACCATCCCCGAATGGTAGATTTATGGCATTGGATTTACCACCGTTTCTTAAAAAAATAGTATGCTTTCCTTTTGGTCTTCTGGTGTTTATATAGAGGCGGCCTAGATGCAGTTCGTAATTAAACAAATGTGAGGCAAGCAGTGATGGATTTGGGGACTGGCTTGTATCGCTGTTCACTTTTCGGAGGAGAATTCCGATGGATCAAAGATGTTGAATGATGGCTTGGCAATGCTCATGAGCTCCTGTAGAATCATGACGAGAACCCATAACGTTATTCCAAACATATGAAATGGATTGAGATGAAAGAAACACCAATTATCATCCCAAATCATCCATTTATATAAACATTATTTATATTTACTGACAATTTTGCCACATAAATCATTCATTCTTGATTCCTATGCCAGGTGGATTTCAGTTGAGGTGTCGTTGAGGTGAGTTCACCAGCTGAGGACCATGAAAACTGCCAGCTCAGATGAAGAGCTCGCCTTCCGATAGAAGGAACGAGACAAGGCGCTGAGTTGATTTGACAGATGTGATGTATATTCATTCGCGTTTTTTTTTGCATTATATCATATTATTATTATATATATACATATTATGTCTATATAATATCATGATTATACATTAAAGAACAGACACGCGCACATATATATATATATATATCTACATATATCTACATATATAAATATATCTACATATGCATATATATACATATATATACATACATACATACATACACACACATATATATATATATACATATACATATATATACATAATATATATATACAATGTATATATACAGTATATGCATCCATGTATGCGTGTGTGCGCAGCATGGTGCCCCAAAAAAACAGTCTACCATTTTTCATTTTGGATATCCATGCCTTTGTTTTGTTGGCAAAGTTAAAGGCTTGCACAGAACTTGTGTTTTAAGCCACGCAGAGCCGCTCAGGCGATGTACACCAGGAAAGTGAAGAAATTGTTTCGGGCCATGGATGCTGGAGCTCAATATCAGTCGAGCGGTAAGGATTTTGCCATCAACCACGATGTAAAAAATGCCAAGGCCCTCGTACGCCACCTTTAGGTACTCCCTTGGTTTCCCTTATCAGCATGACAAGCCGTTTGTTAAGATATCAGTTGCTTCATTTCAGAGTTGTGGTCCCTGTCCAACAGGTTGGCCTTGGTGGGGGACGAGGGACAGATTAATCGTCGATCGGTCCATGCAATGAAATGGATTCCCAAGATGTTCTTTTCGTTTCTTTTCCGTTTGGATTGGATAGTCCATTGCGTCCTTCCTAGTTGGCCCCCCCGCAGTTCTTGACACCACTTGGCCTCGCACCGGCCTGCACATAATGATAAGGTGCTTGTAGGAGGGGTTCCCCCACCTTCGATCTGCTTGTTTGCTTGCATGAGACCTGTGAAATAGTGTGGTAGCAATTCCTATGGCCAAGTTCATGCTTCGTTTTCCAACCATCCAGCACGTGGCTCAGACTAACTGGCAGCAGCTTCTGATCCTTTGGAGTGCCCCTTCCACTTAGGATTTTTCCGGAGATGGGTCCATTAGCATCGAGGAATTTGCCAAGCTGGTTGCTTCACCCAAGCTTCAATTTTGGATCAGTGCCTTGAAATCGCGGGGTGGGGCAAAGACTTCCAGAAATCATTTCATCGCTTGTTTCAAGAATGCCGCGGATAAAAAACGTCCCTGGCACTGGTTGCAAAAGGATTCAAAAGGAAGTGCTCAAAACAATGCTGCAGATCCCTCCTGAGTGTGATCACCCAAAACAGTACTAAACTGCAGCTGCATTAGTCACTAGTCATTAGTCTCCTAAAACCTGGATGCTACTCATCAGCGGCAGTGACTTTAGCCACAGCACCAAAACTGGTTTATCGCAAAATGTAGCTCCTGGTGCCTGGTGCCTTGAGTTTTCGCTTTCCGCCTTTCCGCTGTAAAGGGTAGGTCTGATCATTCCATTGGGTTTGCCATGGAGTGCTCAGTGCCCCTGCTTTCAGCGGTTCGAAGGTTTACATGCATTCTGATGTTTCACACACTGCAGATTGAGTGAAATGTGGATATACTGTTATAGACCTTGTCCACGCCTTGAGGTTTCCTAGGTCATTCCTTCCTTAATACATCTCACTCTACTTACTCTACTTGGACAATCGATAAAATTGAATACATGTCAAGTTCAGAACCTGAAAATCATCATCAAGAAATTGTGACATGCCCATCGCCCTCCAATCTGTTTCGATCATTCCTTTGTTACGTCAGGTGTCACACACACACAATCACACACACACACAGCCGTGGTTTTAGACGAGTTGGCGCTGTTTAAGGATGTCAAAGCCGTCGCCTTTTGTTCTTGAGTAGGCCTGATTAGCCAAGAGCAAACAATTGCATGAACGAGAGTTGTGCTTCAGACCCACACAGATTTCTAAAGACACCAGCAGATGCAGCAGCGGGACAGTGGGGACCAACAAAAAAATAAGCAATTCGCTGATCACGCATCACGCAGGTACGTTTTCACAGGTCCCGGTGGGTGTTTTCGTTGGCCACCAGGCCCCAGGGGCCCAGTTGCCCCTTGCTTTCTCAAGAAAGACTGCGTGAATTAGCAGTTTGCACACGCACACACCCACACCCACATCCACACCCAGACCCACACCCACACCCGCACGCACACACGCACACACACAACAGCCCCCTATTGGGGGCAATTCCTGTGAAACACTAGTCACTAGACACATGAAGAGCTGCTCGATCTGATCAGTTGCCAAATAGTGTGTCCACACTGAGGGGTTCTTACGGTAGGTGTAAAGGCCGGTGCTTGATCAGGGTGCTCCAGCTGGGCCGCGGCATTTTTCCTGTAAATTTCCGTGTCAAGTGGCTCCTCTTGTGAAATGTTGAAGTGCATTTCGACTGCGCAGGCTCTCACAAAGTGTGCGCCCAGGTTCTGGGGCGCGGCATTTTTCCTGTAAATGTCTGCGTCAAGTGGCTCTTGTGAAATGTTGAAGTGGATTTCGACAGCGCAGGCTAGTGTGAAATGCTGAAGTGCATTTCGACTGCGCAGGCTCGCACATCACCATCTTCGTCCCCCTTCGCATCATCATCCTCCACCTCATCTTCCGCAACATCATTCTCCTTCACCTCATCTTCCGCAACATTCTCATCCTTTTCCTCATCCTCCTCAACATTGTCATCCTCTACATCATTATCTTCATTCTTCTCAACATCATCATCATCATCATCATCGTCATCATCATCATCATCATCGTCATCATCATCATCATCACCATCATCATCGTCATCACCGTCGTCATCATCATTCTCAGCATCTTGATCCTCTACCTTATCATCATCCACTTCGTCTTCCGCATTATTATCCGCATCCTCACCCTCCTCATCATCATCCTCATCATCATCATCCTCAACCTCATCATTTTCAACACCATCCTCCTACACCTCATTATCCTCAACATCATCATCCCCATCATCATCCCCATCACCATCATCATCATCAACAACACCACCACCATCATAACAATAATCATCATCATCACCATGACCATCACCATCATCATCATCACCACCATCAACATGATCCTACATTATTCTCCCACTCCACCACACCGTTTGGGGTCTGTTGCCGGGATAATTTGTTTGCTATATCAAAGAGTCACAGCGACCCTAGGTTTCTAGAATCTGAGCAAATGCATGCTCAAGACCATAATCTTTCAAACTGTTTGTTTGTTTGTCCGAGGATGACGTATAAAACTTTTCGCCACATGTTCGCCTGCGCACACAAAGAGGCCCGTGATGGGGCAATGAAAAGAGCGGGGGGAGGAAGCGAACAAGCCAACCACAAGAAACAATGGTACGTTTTCACAGGTCCCAGAGGGTGTTTTACTTGGCCACCGGCCCCCCAGAGCCCGGTGGCCCCTTGCTTTCTCAATGAGCTCAAAAAAGACTGCGTGAAAAAGCAGTTCGCACACACACTAGACAAGAAATGGATCATTGAAGTGATCCGTTGGGAACTGAATCCCCTCACATGCAGTTAGAAACAATGACCTAAGGTCCGGTTCTTGGCTTAGCCGGTTGCCATTGACGATAAACTGGAAAATTGCAGGTACGTTTGCATGACGACATAGATGGGTCTTCGTTGGCCCGTGCCATCTATGCGTCCACGGGCCCCCTGCAGAAGTTTTACATCTGTTCAGATGTTAGACACACACACACACTCGGCCGGAGCTGGGTCAACCCTGAAAGGCAAGAGGAAGAGAAAAAGCGGACACAAACGACGGGCAGAAGGCCAAAAACAGCGCAGGGGGGGAAGGGAACAAACGGCCTCCAGAACCAACCTACACGGCGAAACGGACCTAACCAGCACAGGGCACACACCTAAACCCCACGACACATTACAGAGGGGCACGGGGGAGAAATTAGGGACCGAATGGGGGACAAGTTGGTGACGAAAAAGGAACCAACAACATAAAATTAAGGGAACTCAGTTCACTCCTAAGTAATCGGGCGTTACTCCCAAAACGGGACCGTGGTCGATCAAGCCACATGGGCATAAACGGCTGTTCAAGTTCAAGCGAATTAGACGCACGAAATGTTTAACCTCACCAGAAAACCATCAAAAGAAAAGAATCACCACACCTGGAAGGCATGTACCTGCCTGGATCATCTGTCATGTTGCATGTTGCATCAGAATCAGAAGCTTGAGCATCAGCAAAAAAAAATCCAAGGTGTCGGAAAGCTTGAGCTGGCTGTTCGGATCGGCTTCACTAGAGTAAAGATGAAGTTCCAAGGTGTCGGAAAGACAGCAGGAGCGGCGAGACATTGTAAAAAGTAGAGAAACGGAATCTCCAACTGTTTCACTTTACTTAAACGAATTACCAGATTAAAATGTTTTAATTCGGAAGTCAGGTCTGTCCTACTTCTTCCTAAAAAGGGATGCCTCAAATGGCTCCATGGCACCATGTCGGAGTCACCATGGAAATTGCACTAGACAAGAAATGGATTATTGAAGTGACCCGTTGGGAACTGAATCTAGATTAGAAACAATGACCTAAGGTCCGGTTCTTGGCTTAGCCGGTTGCCATTGACGATAAACTGGAAAATTGCAGGTACGTTTGCACGACGACATAGATGGGTCTTCGTTGGCCCGTGCCATCTATGCGCCCAAGGCCCCCTGCAGAAGTTTTACATCTGTTCAGATGTTACACACACACACAAACATTATTCTGAGCAGTGAGAGAAGGGGGGAGACTGGGAAACAAGGACAGCCTGCGACGACAAATGACCAAAAAAACAAATGGACAACCAGATGCAACCAACAAAGGCACAACACGCAGGCAGAACAAACAAAAAGGAGGGGAGGCCGAAACCATGCAAAAAGCAACCCAACCGTGGCATGCAGAAGGGCAACAGCGCAGCGCAGAACAAGCAACAAACAGACATACCAGCAGCGAGACACGGGAAAGGAACAAACACACTCCTGAGGGCAGAGCAGGGAACAGGGGGGAGGGGCAGGGAATTGAAAGAGCAGAAAGGAGAACGGGAAAGAGAAGGGAGGGGGGTTGTCCCAAGCTATGCTTCCTGCATTGGACCAACAGGGGCAGAGGGGAAGGTGCACACCTTAAGTATCCAGGATCACGCCGTAGAACGAATGGCAGGGATGTGCCAAGTTGCGCTTGACTCATGTCAAGGGTACCGGTTTCTTCTGCACGCCCTTCTTTGTCCAATCGGACCGCTTCGGCTTCTTCACCTTGTGGTTGCTGGTTTATTTTCCCGATCCTCCACGCGAAGTGGAATCACCTCAAGCTGCCAATGCCCGTAACTTCAAACAAATAAAAGTTGAGTGACAATCATCTCATCATGAAAAAGTTTGTGACATGGAGCACAAGCCGTCGGGTTCGCCTCCAGTTAATTAGGAACGCGCCGCGGCTTGCAGAAACACGGCGCAGTGCAGCTGGACTAAGACGTTCTTCAAACTGATTTGCAGATGCGTCACAGGGCGTCCCTGGCTATATCCTAGGATCATAACAGGAGCTTGCTTGGTTGGAGCACATGTCTTGCTCGTCACCATGCTATTTTGCGAAATGTTGTGAAAATTGCGTGTGCTACAAGGTTTTACATACTCCTGACACGCGCTTTACACAAGAATAGCCGCTGTATGGGCTCATGGGGACATGATTCACCAAAACGTGATGGTACCAAGATGACACGTTTTAGATCCGGCACCTACTGGGGACCAAAACAGGAAGGTAAACTGGTATATACGGTGATCACAATCAGGTTTCCCACGCTGCAAAATTAGGGACCCAGAAAGCAAGAAAACCATGCGGGTCCACAGCTCGCCTACCAATGTTCCAGCACGGGCCACTCTAAAGAAGTGGCAGGCCATACATACATGTGAATGAGAGAGGCCTGATATCTTAGGCTGTCACTATTACGTAATGTCCCTAGGCGTAGTGGCTAGCGTCATGCCATCATGGAAAGCACGACGTGCCAATAGGACCACACGCCCGCTTCGAATAATGGCACCTGTAGCTCATCCATACAGAACTGGGTTCAGAAGCGCTTGAACAAGAATTAATGCTGTTTGCCATCCTTTCTGCATTTCTCTTTTGAGCGGAGCAAGTTGCCACCAAAGTTTCTGAGTTTCTGAATATGTTGATGCAAAATTGTTGCATGAGGGCAAGGACAAACATTGTTGATTTTGGCAACGCCGCACTGGAAAACGTAGCCCGACTGAGGCCAATTGGAACTGGAATACCATGACTTGTTGAGTCTCTTTGAATTTCTTGACAACGGTGATGGCCAGATCACTTTGAATGTGACTTGGTGTGCCAAGAATTAGACGCCCCCCCAATCATGACTGCTGCGCACCAACTCCACAAACCCATCTTGCATAAGTTTGCACTTGTTTGCGCGATATTGTGCGCTTCAAGTAAAAGGGGGTGTTTGAATATTTCCCCACGTGCCAGCCAAGTGAGAGTCTCTAGATTTTAACAATGGTGCATCTCCTTCTTCTCCCCGTCTCATTTTGCCAGCTCGTGGCTGTGGGATCGACTTGAGCTGCACGATCTATCTAGCGAGCTCAGAACTTAGCAGAGGGCGCTTGGGCCCGATTGCGCGAGCGCAGAATGCTGTGGAGGGCAGGATGCCTTGGAGGGCGCTTGGACCCGAACCCCTTTCACGGTTGCAGTATGCAGTGCAGGGCGCCCCGACCCGAACTCCATGTGGCCAGCGCAGTATGCTGTGGAGGTTGCCTGGACCCGAACTCATGCCAGAGGGAAGGCCAGACAGAATGTCAGAAAGAATGCCAGACGAGATGCCAAATAAAATGCCAGAAAGAATGTCAGAACAGATGCCAGATAGAATGTCAGAGAAGATGCCAGGTAGAATGCCAGAAAGAACATGTTAGAAAGAATGCCAGAAAGAGTGTCAGAATAGAATTTCAGATGTATGCCAGAGAGAGAGAATGTCAGCATAGAATGCCAGAAAGAATGTCAGAATACAAGGTCGGAATAGTTGCTAGGTAGAATGTCAGAAAGAATGTCAGAATAGATGCCGGATAGAGCGCCAGATAGAATGTCAGAAAAAATGCCCGATAGAATGCCAGGAAGGTTGTCAGAATGAATGCTTGAGAAGATGCCAGGTAGATTGCAGAATAGATGCCAAAAAGAATGTCAAAAGAGATGCCAGAAAGAATGTCAAAATAGATGCCAGATAGAATGCCACAGAGGATGCTAGAAATAATGTCAGATAGAATGGCAGAGTATATGCCAGAAAGAATGTCAGATAGAATGTTTGAAACATATACATATATCATATATGCCAACATATGCCATATTTACTTGCAGATGATATGTCAGAAACTATGTCAGAATAGTGTGTGAGGGTGGGGATGACTCGAAATAAGATCATTATCCATTGTTCTTTTTCCATCCTTTCCGGTCCTCTCCCCTCTATACACCACATCGTCACACCCGACATATCACACACGCAACCTTGTCACTTACAGCATTGCCACATACGCAACGTTGCCACACACACAAATTGTCACACGCAGCATTGTCACACACGCACAGCATTTTCACACACCAAATTTGCCACGCGTAGCACGGTCGTGCACGCAACCTTGTCACACACACACAGCGTTGTGTCACACAGCACTGTCACACCCAAAACATTGTCACACACACAGAGCATTGTCACACACACACATTCCTGTCACACACCGCATGTTGTAATGTCACGCACCACGTCGTCCCACACCACATTGCCACACCACTGTCACACACACAACATTGTCGCATGTCACACGCACAACATTGACACATGTCACACGCACACAACATTGTCACACACGGCATTGTCAGACACGTCGTCAAACAAAAAATGGCACACATAACGCGGTGGAACGTTCCTTCTCTTTTTTCGTCGCAAGTATGGTACATGCGGGCCGAATTGGCATGTGGGGTTATCCGTTCAATGTTTGCAACATGATATAACTCCTTTCTCATTCGTGCATTCGCTTGGCAACAATTTTTCACACAAAAAGGACACCTCCTTAACCCTTTCGCAACCCAACATCATTAAAAAATAGTTGCGACCAAAAAATTAACCAGACTAAAATTGCATGTATTTTTTGTTGCATGTCACATTTGTGATTTCAAAAAAATGCGAGATATGTAGTAACTATTGACCGTTGATCTATGGCGCAGCATTCGGGATTGAACATGCCCAAAGAACATTGTTATTGAACATGTTGAAGGAGTAGGTCTAAAGTGGGTGTTTATTTTAGTTTTGTATAGTTTTGTCTAGTTTTGTTTGGTTTCATTTGTGGGTTCCATAGGATATGTGTCCCTCAAGTGAATGGTTGAATTGAGTCTCTGAAGTGAATTTTGTGAATTCTTGAATGTCTAGCATGTTCTTTTTCAATCAATCTGAAAATAATGTTGTTTATTAATTTAAACAAACTGAAAGCAAACTATTAGTCCTTTCCCCCTAATACTAAGCCCCCCCCTATTAATAAACACCTCAAGTAGTTTTTATTATTAGGTTGTATTTATTATTAAGGAGCCCTATTAATTAAATGAAAACCTTAATAATAAAAACTAGTTTGTTCGATTTCAAAATCAGTTAATTTTCCTTATATAACGCAATTCAAATATTGCCAAAAATTGGATTTTGAAGCGGGCCCTATTAATAAAATTAAAACCTTAATAATAAAAACTAGAGTGTTCGATTTCAAAATCAGTTAAATTTCCGTATATAGCGCATAAAAAAATTGCCAAAAATTGGATTTCGAAGCGGGCCCTATGAATAAAATCAAAACCTTAAGAATATTTTTTCCGATGTCAACATCAATAAAATTTCCTTATATAACGCAATGAAAAAAATATTGCCAAACAATGGATTTCGAAGCGGACCCTATTAATTAAATTAAAACCTTAATAATAAAAACTAATTTGTTCGATTTCAAATTCAGTTAAATTTCCTTTTACAACGCAATTAATATATTGCCCAAAATTGGATTGCGAAGCGGGCCCTAATAATAAGTTAAAACCCTAATATAAAAAATTAAGAATTTTCGGACGGGCCCTAATAATAAACACCCCGGGGTTGACTAGTTTTTATCATTAGGGGGCGAAACACACACAAATGCTAGCTTTATTTTTAAATTGTTTTCTAAAGGAGAGCAATTAAAAGTCAAATTGGCCAATCTGAAATTTTCCGAAATTAGAGATGGATCCTAGTTTTTAGTATTTGGGGGACGTTTAGTAATAGGGGGAAGGGATTATTTCTTTGAAATGTTCGAAAATGATTTGGTGAAACACATATATATCGGTTTAAATTGACATGAACCTCTCTTTAAATTAAATCCAAACGGAGTCTGTCTCTTAAAGTGTCTCTTAGTGCACAAATGAAGTTTTTGAGTTGGACTTTCACATATAGTTTGTTAAGTGCAAGAGGAGCAAAAACCGAAAATACGTTTGAATTGGCATTTGTATTAGAAACCACTGTATTTCAATTGAATGCCTGAAGATTTGAATGAAATGCCCCATTCATATGAAGGTGACAATAGAGGAACATATCATTTAAAAAAAATGATGTCTAGGAAAAATACATATTAAACAATTGCAGCAGACCAGAACAGAAAACAACATTTTGAGATTGTTTGATTTGTTTACGCAAAAAAAAACAAACGCCTGTGTATTTCCGAAAAGACTCGAAAAGTACATTGGCCGGATTGGGTTATTTTTTGCAAGATCTGGATTTTTTTTTGACGTTCAGATAGAAACAACTTAGCCAGAACTATTGGGAATGAATCCCCGCTTCTCTGTGTCGTTCTGTTGGACCTTCGTTGGACCCAACTAGCCCTGCGCCTTTTTTTCGGGTTCGACCTCACAACAATATACTTGTCAGGTTGTGGAAATACATTTGTCAGATAAAATGTCAAGGTGGCGTCAGATTGTATATGTCAGTACAAATCACTGTTTGCAACGTCAGATTTTTCTTGCAGTACAATCAGGAAATGTGTGTCGGATCAGACCACTATGCCTAGTGAATGCTAGTGAATATGTCACACAAGATAGTATCAGTCTTAGAACGTTTGTTAGATAGTTCCTCAGCACATACGATGTCAACACAGATGTCAGACTAGTATGTGGCAGTAAATCATACTAAATGTGTCAAACAAAGGTCATCGCACATGCCTTTTGTCATCTCCTTTTCACTTCTGAATGTGGCAAGACTTTGTGGGGCTGGGCGACATTCAGAGTTGAGAAAAGCAGAAACATTAGTTTTACGACTATGAACATCCGTGCTCTAAAGGTTTCTGTCACGTTGAATTTGCAAATGCACGGTACCAAACTGAAAGCAAAATCGTTTTGTGTTGTTTCGTTTGGTTTCCAATTTCTTGGGCCATCAAATTCTCGTGGTTATATACCTTCGAATAATTCAAGATAACTATCGAAAATTGTTCATCTATATAATTTTATATGTTTTACTCAAAAAATGTTCATGTTCTTTGGATGATTACCTCTAGAGATTTTCTGGATGATGCACTTGTAGAACTGTTAGGGTTTGATATGTTTGACACTTTAATTTGCTGTCATAATTCAATGCAAGCGGTGATGTCTACTAACACTATATATAGATATATGGCTATAAAAGGGTGGTAGTTTTCCATTGGGTAATTTAGATGATCATCGATTTTCCACATCACCAGAGGGTATGATGTTCTTTGGACAGGAATTCATCGAGGGAGCCGCTCGTCTCCGGGGCACAGCTAAAGCCCTGGACGTATGGCGGATGGAAACCAAAGTGGAGGTCTTGTTTGAGGAGGTGCTGAATCTGGGATTTGCTCGGATTTCTCTCGTTTTCCCATTTGTTTTTTTCCATGAGAAAAGGGGAATCAACTGGGAAAACACAACTGATCCATATGAATCCACCAGAAAGGGGGTGTTCCCATTATTTACAGTAATCCATGTGATTCAACCAGAAAAAGGGGTTATACTGTGATTCCACTACAACTTGTTTTTTGAATTTGCACCCTGTTTTGCAAATCCAAGGAATGTGTTGAAGGGTAAAAACCCTGTGCCCGTGGATTCAGAGGACTGGCACGGAAGGCTTCCAGGTACTGTTTGTCTCAAAAACTGCATTTGGCATTGGAAGGTGGGTATTGCCTGGCCGTGTGCTGTGTTTGTTTCGTATGTTTAGGTCTTATTTTTAATATATGTTTTACATATTTTTACGGCGCCCAAGTGAATGCTTTGAAAACATATGCTAACATATGCTAACATGTATTGAATGATAATTTGTTGTTTGTCATATCTCTATCGCGTTTCATTGGGAAGACAATGGCCAGTGCTGATGCAATGCACAGATCTCAGCACAGAATTTGATGTGTTTTGCTGCGACCTGCGAGGATCTGGTCCAAGACGTCTTTGACCAATCACTTTTCAAGCACATCCAGACTACCGCGCGATCGCGGCAAGTCTCGCCCGAATAAAACATTCGAACACACCGCGCAATTAGTTTTGTGCAATACTGTACCTGGCTGGTGTTTCTTAGTCCCTTTGATTCTGGTCTCAATGTTAATGAAGAAAAACCTTTCATGAACCATCTCAGTATCTTTCCATGGCTCAAGTCATAATAAACATCATCCCATTAGCAATGGCATATGATGGGGGTTGCCACACTAATTCTGACCACCCAAGGGATGCCAAAACAAATAGATCCAATACTCAACCCAACACTATCATGCTGGGATCCCCCATGTATAGTTCACTATAAAGTGGACATCCTTTGCGCTTATAAAGTGGGTTTCCGGTCGCCACTTTATATACCGACAATGGGGGATAAAGCCGTGTTTTGCGCGAGAAACATGCCCT
>Ga0126342_10003032_pt1 | contig 27240 bp, 32 predicted proteins | sample Cyp1metagenome_FD_92528 | JGI IMG/M metagenome (GOLD analysis project Ga0126342, IMG submission 92528) | Coral microbial communities from Lord Howe Island, Old Settlement Bay, Australia - Cyphastrea 1 metagenome | ecosystem: Host-associated > Invertebrates > Cnidaria > Coral ... | reverse complement strand
CCCCCCCAGCTAAAGCTGATATAGCGACTGCTATATTAACAAATGTCATTGAGCATTTAGTGTTGCTGTTGCCCCCCAATAAGCACGCCTTCACCGCCAAAGCGGTGTGGGCGGATTTACTGGTATCGTATGTGGGTGGCTTCGAGTTTTCAGTCCGCATTTTGAGCAAATATCAAATTTCATGTTTTTCACATGATCTGGGCCAGTCTGGGTTTGGCTTCTAATGTTTGCACTGCAGGCCTTGCAGAACACACGAAATTACGAGGAAATGGAGGTGCAGTGGGCTGTTGCATTCATTCTGGCATGTAGCTCCTCATGTACCAGTGGATGGAAATATTCGGAGGTGAAGGTCAGTGGGCACGGTGTGTTCAAATTGTTCAAATGCTCAGAAGCATCTTCAAATTTCACATGTTGCTAAAGATGTTTTCAATTTTCCCATCTTCCCTTTCAAAATTTTCAAGGAGCCGCTGATTTTGCACGTTTCCTTGGCTATACATGAGCCCCCGCAAAAACCCCGGCAATACTAAATATGTATTGGATGGACATTGGTTTATGGAAATTGATGGAAATTGTTAAAAACACACGGTAAGCGATGGGACCTTCCCAAATTAGCGATACCCCTTCTCAAGGTTATGTCATTGTATTTCTCTAATATCCACATTAGCGATACCCAAATTGGACGTTGAATTCTGTGGATTATTTATATAAACATGTAGCAGTTTCCTGCAAGCGATACCCCCCAAGTTTACCATATATTATTATATGATTATTGTACAAACGTGTGGTAAGCGATGGGACCTTCCCAAATCTGTGGATGTCCTTTCCGTGAACCTAGGGTTTTCGAGATTGCTCACATGATACAGTTGGTGATATGGGCAAAGTATAGCATATGTGATGTAACTCTTATAAATTATAGATGCTGGTACGCAAGAATATCGAAAAGGCAGGAATGGATTGGATGGACTTTTCCATGTTGTTTCACCGTCCTGGTCTTGTGCTTTGCTGACTCCATCCAGATTTTCTCGGAATTCTTTGGTCAATTCCCATGAGTTTTAATGTGTTTTTTTGCCTGAATGATTTATTGGTAAACTGTTCTGGTTCCAGCCCTTTCTGATTCTGCATTTCCAGTCTGATGAGAAACGTCGGAAACCCAGCAATTCAAGTATTCGCGACATGTCTCAGCTGGCTGCCCGCTGCATGCAGAACTTTCGCTCCAATGTTAGTCTTGGGGATCGTCTGTTGGCAAATAGATTGAAGATAACAGTTAATCTTTCTCTGTGATTTGTTGTTGTAGTGCGCCAATGATATTGTCACACGGGTATTTTTCTGCCGGAAAGTGCGCCGACGTGATATTCTCTGGCCCTCTTTCTGAAAATTTCTGAAAGTAGGCCCAGGTCTCCATATTCTCCATGAATGTAGGCCCAAGTTTTAAGCCTCAGCGGTGATCCATAGCCGCACTAAGACCGCGAAGCACGTGAAGTCGCAATGGAGATTCGGGGCTGGCGAAGATCCAATGGTGCGGATTGCCCAGTGATGTGTGGCGGTGCCAGAGACACTTCATGACACTTTCATCTTCATCAGAATCTCTATGAATCTCTGCTTCTGATCATTTTTCATTTTACATTTCCAGCAGATTGACAGAATTTCCACAAAAATCCGGAGTGGCGGCATGTATAATATCTTTACTTTCATCACATTTCATCATCTTTCACCTACGATACTAAAATATACTAAAACCGTGTTTTTGGGTTCGAAACTGGAGAGATTCTTTCCTCTTCGTTTCTCTTCGTTTCGTCGTTTCGTTTGGAGGTTCCTTGGAGAGCGAAATCGCCTCAGAGCAGGCCAGGTCGGCGGCCCTGCGGGATGCCTTCGAGGGCCGCCGGGCGCGCTATGCCACGGCAGAGGAGGCGGCGCGCAACGCGGAGTTTGGGGGCTCAGGGCCGGGTGAGGAACAAAATGGACCTCAAAAAATCATATCACATATAACATATAATATACATATATCATATATATATATATATAAAATATGTATGTATAGAATGCAAGTTATTTATATAATATATTGTACACCTGATTTTAACATGATCAATCCAAAACATAGCAAGCTGAGATAGTGAGGTGAACAGAAAAGCTTCGATCCAACACTATGCCACTATGCTACAACTTTCCTCGTTTGCAACTGTTCATGTTTGATCTCTGTCTAGGCCTTCTGAACTCTTACAACTTCATGCTCAAACTTTAACCCATGACACCTTCCCTTTTCTTTCTGTGGTCACAAAAAATGAGGATCAGTACCATGCGTGCTACGCGCCGAAGAATCGCTGCAGAGATCACTGCACGCTGGACCCTGAGCCCATAAAGCATCACACAACACCACACAACTATGCCAAGTTTGAATCAAAATCAGTATGCAAGTTGATGATAAAGATGACATGCATTGAAATGCACGGATTTTGTAGATTCGATTCCAGTGTACTGCACTGAAAGAGTGCACACCCAAAAAGATCCAAACAGCACTTACCGCTGTGACCTGGTGTGACCTGGTGTGAGGTCGGGAGCAGGAGGCTGTGGACGAAGCGCAACAAATGCGTTCAGAGCAGTCTGCCCGCGTGGCAGAACAGTGTGAGGTCGGCCCAAGTGCAGCGGTGGTACTGTGGAAACACTGTGGAAACAGCTGTAGACCCATTTTTGACAAAACATACTGCAACTCCACCTGGAATCGTTCCAAGATATCGTTGCCATCCATGGGAAGGCGATCAGCTCAGAAATTGCTGAGCTGCGGGCACAAGCTTTGCTAAAGGCACCTCTGTCGAGATGGGTCAGTGATGGTCAGTGGGACATTAGAACAGGAGATCTAAGATGTATATAATGTATACAATAAATTACAATAATAATATATATATATATATATATGTGTATATATATATATATTCTATTAATATAATATAATATATTCAGTAAACAAATCATTCACAGCACTGCACTGTGGACTTATCTCACAGCACATCTCCAGATCTTCAAGGGAATAGCGGGAATACCGGGAATGCCTGGAGTTTGGAGGTCCCGGGTCTCAATTTTTCACAGCAGGATTCCCCTGTGAAATCCCGGTGCCTGCAGGGTCGGCCTCAAAACTTGGACGAAGAATTGAAAACTGCAGAGGTCCAGTTGAGCAGCGAGGCACGTTGCGGCGTTGCGTTGACAGCGGCAATGCTGAGCCACTGCCATTTCTGTGCCGGAAGTGGCAGCTGTTATGCCATGATATGCCGTGATTGGGCCGTGATGAAAGACACTTCTCAGCTGATCACTTGTAGGTGGCAGAAGCAGAAGATGCCACCCGAGAACTCCTGGATTTGGAGGCATGATTCCGGCATGATGCAAGAGCAAGGAGTGGTGGGTATACTGAGTATGAGTTGGTTGGAAACCGTTTTCCCGTCTGAGAGAACAAGGTAGGCAGGTAGGCACTACGGAAATACTGGTTCAGCTAGACATAGCTAGACTAGTCAACACAATCAATGGTTTTGTCATCGACTTTGTATTCGGAACCACAGCGGGGAGTTGAGGCAAATATCAGCCACTTGGAGCAGCAAACCGTTTGGACCCTGGAAGTCAGCACCAGAACTGGTCTTGGATCAAAGATGAAACAAATGTCACCTGTATGGAACGAAGACATGTGATGCAAAATGGTCGGTTTGCCATTGGTATTGAGACGTACGGAGGGTACTTTGGAGATTTCCCATGCTTCGCGAGAATGACAAGATTGCTTTGTCAGAAAGGCTTCGCGCGAGAGCGAGATGTACGCAATGCAGCGCCGACGCTTGCGCCAACCGTCCGTAGTGCCCAGAGGTCTCCGAGAGGTCTCCGTTCTCATGTAATCTGCCATTGGCTTTGAGAAGAAGATAAGAAGATGCGATCTTTGATGATCTCATAGAAAGAAGTCGGCCATAGGACTAAGGTTTATGTATTGATTTTCTCATTGCAAATATTATCTGGCACTATTGGGAGAAAAGGTTGTTGCTTCCTGTTGCGACATTGAAGTTAGCAGTCTTGGCAATGTAGGCAGTCTAGGCGCTTCCCGTACAAGACATGCACCCAGACCTTTCAAGTCAGCTAAAGTCCTTGTAGAAAGTTTTCTCACCGAAGTTGACACGGCTGAGGTCACTAGCATGGGGCCCAGAAGCATGGCACAGAAGTGGACGCCGGTGAATGAAGGGTCCAATCTGTCGGCTGAGCACTTCCAATAGACGGAATCTTCTTGAAACCATATTGAATATATATATATATAATATAATATATAATATACCTGCTAAGCCTTAGAAACACCTATTGCTGTCCATAATCAAGAAACCCTTCTTTCACTACCCATGGTCAGGAATTGTTGTCCGGGACGTGTTTTACCGTAATTCTTTAAAATGGTCATGTTTGGGAATGTTTCTATATGTTTCTATAACCATGTTGTTAACCATGATATTAACACTGAAATACAAGCATAAATTCATGGATCAACTATATGATCAAATGGTCAATTTACATATATATGAGATATTCTTTGGATTTGCCCCTGGAACGTGCTCGGGTTATGCAACATACTAGGATGTATCACCATTGCTGTTTTCTTTCTTGATAAAATTCCATTGAACTGATATAGATATCATCCATATATGCTATGATCCCACGGTTCATTCTCCACCAGAGGCCGGGTTGAGCCCAGGAAGGGCATCAGTGGCCTAGCCTTTTCATCCAGTAAGGCTCCAGGCAATCTCAACGCAGAACTCTTGGTTGGCCGTAAATCAAATCCATTGTGCATAGATTCTGTTGGGATAGGGATACAAAAGATCTATCTAACTAAGCAGGACTGGTTACATAAACAAAACATGCACTAATTACCAAAATGCACAGGCACGTATGCAGATCAGAATTGAAAGCATGGCCTGCGATGGAAAAGGTCAGGTAACCAGCAACATGTTCAAAATGACGCTTTGTGCTAAAGACTGCCTTTCTTCAACCACACTAGCAGTAGCCAGTAGCAAATCAAAATTACATAGGGAGCCTTCTAATTACTGCATGCAAATGTGGTGCCCGTTGCTGTGTGCAATGGCAAGCCAACATCCAGATCAAGAACAAACCTTGGTCGAGTACCACTGTCCTGTTTTGGGATGCATCTTTGGTCCAATTTTGGGATATGTTGGGATTTGATTTCTGTGAAACCTTTCTCACGCTGAGACCATGGATCAATCTTGTGGACACAGCTGAAAAGGTTACATCAGTCTATTCATGATTGATCGATAAAACATAGCAATGAAAACTTCCAAACAATTCCAAACGTCATACTATAAGTGATCCATGCAGGTGCAGCTAGAGGTGACACAGGCCAAGGCTCACATGTAGGAATTGTTCACCTCGCGCAGTCCTGCAACGCAGATCATTTTGTGGCTCTGGCATACGAGGGTATAGTGAGATGGATGTGGCAAAAGTTGCTTGCGTCCGGTTTGAAGGGGCTCCGCCCAAGCAGGGAGGAGCTTCAAGCAGGGATAGGTCACCCAATGAAATTCCTTCACCCAAAGCAGTTGTGGGATCATTTGCCCTTGATTGTGTTCCACGATTGTGGGATGATTCACCTGCAATCAGAGATCGAATCAGGGAGGGTGCTGGTCTCTTGATGCGATGCAACCCAACCAGTAGAAAGCCAGAGAAAGCTGACTACGTGGAAGCCTCAGTAGAGAACCTTAAACTCAACGCACCAGTTCTGAAACCTGTGCTTCAAGTGATGCAGAAGCATCTTTTGCAACTCCCATCGATTGAAGCCCTGAATGCTTCAATTGAAACGTTCTACATGCTGTGCAAAGCGACCAAGTCAGGGGACCAAATCTATCAAGATTGTTGGGGGATTAGACGGATGATTGGAAAAGCCAAAAAATTCATCTACCGTGCTTTCCCTCCTCAGGACGGTGTTTGTGAAAAAGAGACTGGGTGGACATATAATTTCTTGTGGTCTTAAATTATCAATACCATCAATACCTCACATGTTGAAAATATAGGGCTATGCATAATCTATGAGTACAGTCGGTATATAAGTTTATAGGCAAGTGTTTCTGCAGTTTGTTTTTTCTTCTTACACTGAAATCATGGGTTGCCCTGGTGTTATTTTGTGGCTACATGATCCTCCGGCCCTTTTCCCACGATCCTTTGCCCACCTCCCAAGTGTTGAAAGTGTCACACTTTCAATACTTGGCAGGTGTGCCAAGTCTGCCACATCGATGTTTGCAGGACCCAATCTTGAAAGACCTCGTCGAAGCAATGGGATTCAACACTAAGGCCGAGGCCTGTGGGTGAGTATATATGTGAGCAAAGACAGCTATATAAATCTAACATGCAGTATAAGTGGATGCATATAAAATTGAAACGTTTTGAATCAATCTGGAACTGCATGATTCAAAGTAATCTCATTGGAGTGTTGGGGAAGTGGTGTTGTATCAAATCATGAAACGGGGATCCCTGTTCTTTATAGAATCGAAAACCATATTGAAGTGCAATTGCATTTAATCTGAAACACTGTCCTTAAAACTGCACATCCCAAACGCAAACATTGAACCTGCGCTATAGCAATTCACAGGGTTGATTGGACTCTGGATTTTCTCATCCCCAATGGTTTGCTATATATGATCTAATGGGTAATTCCTGATTCACCCATAATTTTCAACAAGAGTGCGCCATGATACTGACAATATTACCAAAACACCAAGATTGGAGGGGCAAGTTGCCCAAACCCATTTGCCTGTCAGGACTGGTGCCCCTTGAGTGCCCGTGCCTCTGGAGAGGAATCATCTGATTCTCAACCAACAGACTCAGAGCCTGTGGCAGATGGCTTGCCCCTGTTTGCTGATTCCCTTGGACCCGTACAAGATACTCAGGAACCAGATCTATTGAGTGAGCTTATGGGTGAATTGGAAAAACAACTGCCTGACCATCCTCTACCGCCAGTTGCCAGCCCTCAGATCCCAAGTCCGCCCAGGGACCGGACTATCATCGAGCAAAGTGCTGCATCCAAGCCTGTTGCGGAAGCAGATGTCAAACCACCGGTTGTTGGTATGGGGGCATCAGCGGCAGTAGCCACTCCGTGTCGTTCAGATTCCCTTCCACAAATGGACCCCAAACCAAGCGCGGCCACATCGGCCCAGGCAGGATTAACTTTATAGTATCAACATGACCCACCATGTAAATTGCTATATATAGATACCACCGGAATAGAAATGTGAATGAGTGATCGATCCCAACAACTTCAGGCATGTAGATCCAATTTATAAACCATGTAGACTCTTGGTATGGCTTTCTGACATGGTCATGTGGTATACATTACACTTTATATGTTTTCCTTTGTTCCCTGACAAGGATGTGGTGGACATTGTCTCTTCTGATGAGGAAGGCTCTTGTGACAAACCAGTTCTTCGAATTCCCGGGATGCCATCTTTGGACTTGAATACCCTGATCACTGCCATCCAGAGATTGATGGTTACAGATCAGCAGTCTTTTGTCGATATGTTTAGATTCAGATGTGAAATTTTGCTGTCACTACCCTCCTCATTGTTTTATAATATAAATTTCAGTTATGGGCATATATACTTGAAATCTTGAAGATTCATGGAGGCCCCCATGAACACATGCACAAATGTGCACCTTGTTGGCCCTTTTCATTCCATCTCCCAGGCAACCTGAACAAGGGCAACAAGAACCATCTGGTGATGGCGTGGAAGCTACCACGGATGAGAAGAAGAGTTTCTCGTATACCGATTGGTGCTAGCTGAAAGCTAATGAAAGCTATATAGTGTTGATTCTAAATGTTGCATGCATTTACCATATACATGACACTATAGTTCTCGATCATTCCAACCAGTTCACATTGGGTAACTATGAATTTCATTGAATTTCTACAATACTATAATATCATAATATCGATCATTGTTTTAACCTTTGGCGTTTCTTTCAAGAAAACCATTGCAGGTTTGGACCAACAATCGGGGACGGGTCCTATGTTGATTGTCTCAGATTCTTTGCTTCCCCCAGAGCCGGCCACACATTTCCAAGAGACCTTGGTGCCATGTAGCCCCGGTACATTGCTATCTACAGATGTTGCTGCTGCAACTTTACGGGATCTGGATCAACACGAGAAACGGACTCAGGAGCAGGTAGGGTTTCACAAAACCCCGTAAAGTTAAAACAAATTACAATGTTCTCACATGAGAGTGGTGCTTCCATTCAGATCCACTATAGTATATATACTCTTGATATATAATGCTCAAAACATAAAGTGTGATAATGTTTGTATTTTAGATCGATCTATATACCTGTGCCACAGGTGGAGGCCACTGGTGACGATGGTGTCAGCATCCCAGATCATGAGGTCGTGACTAGACGCAAACAGTTCCGTCTCAAAAAGGATCGGGCGGAGGCAAAGAGACAGAAGAAGGAAGAAAAGAAGATTGAGAAAAGCAAGAAGAAGGAAGAGAAAGAGGCCAAACGTGTAGCAAAGGAAGCAGAGAAGGCTGCCAAGGCAGCTAGTAAGAAGGCTGCCAAGTCAAGCACCAAACAGGCAGGTCGGAAGGCATCTGACAAGCTGAGTGAAAGGAAGGAGAAGCCATCTAAGAGTAGCTCTAGCAAAACGAAGCCAAAGAAGGAAGCAAGCAAACATGATGCCCAGGAAGAATTGACCCAAGATGTCAGCCCAGCCGTCAGCCGCCAGATGAAGCGTCTCAAGAAGTATAGCAAAGCACTTGGCTCACCCAGCAAAGGATCACAAAAAACAACTGAATCGGAAAAGATTGAGCAATCAGTTGATGACAACAACACTGATCCAAATGACAACTCTCATGAGGAGAAACATGCAGAACAAGAGAACATGACCGACCCAGACCCATCAACATGTCAAAAGGATGAAAAAGATGTACAGGCTGAACAGGCTATGGATCAACAAGCTGAGGAAAAACATGTGAAAGAAAAGAAATCCAGAAAGACTGCAGCGAAGTCCAAGGCTAAGCATGAAGATGGAGAAGCAGAACAGAAGAAAACAAGCAAGACGAAGAAAGAAAAGCCAGAAAAGGCTGGAGCCAAAGCAAAAGCCAAGCCTCGGGCTAGGAAGGCAAAGGCTGAGTCAGAGGAAGATGGCACGACTAAGAATGCAAGACCTGAGAAGACGACCAAGAAAAGAGCTTCCAAGCAGACTGAGAAGGATCCTGAGACAGCCAAGAAGACCAGGACTGTGAGGAGGACGAAGCAGACGGAGGTGGATGAATCTTTCCGCGACCAGGTTCTAGCGATGCTCAAAGAATGCGCAGCAACGCATTGCACACACCCCACTTGGAAGAGGATCAAAACCAAGGACGTTGATGTTGAGCCATACATGACTCGCAGTGCTTGTGGGATCAAGGTGGACAGAAGGTTCTTCACAAATGAGAAGGCCCAGGGCACAGGGAAAGGTCATGTGACCTACTTCAGTGGCAAAACCCACTGCCCATACAGCAACCAGGTTCTTGGTGGACTTTGGGTTTCTAGATTGCATTCATTAATATATATCATTATCATTGCGCACTTGAACTTATATATAGTTGCATGGTTTGTGTAATTGCCTGCTATATCTCCAGGTTCCATACCCCTGCTTACTAAATTAAATCGATATGTATATATTATTTTCGATTAAATTTGCTGGAATGATCTTTATAATCCTCATGTGGTTTTGATTTCCCATGCCCAGGTTAAAGAATGGGAGCGCATGGGCAAGCCTGATCCGCTTTGCGACCACATGGTCCACTACAGCAATGTCTTGAAGACCTCGCATGCCGCTGCGGTCAGTGAGTGGAACAGTCAGCCATCGGAGCAACACAGTTGATTTCTTTTTTGGGATGGCCACTCATGCTGATTCCATGGATCTACAATGATCGGTATCTCTATTTCAATGATGGACATGGCAATTGTCTTGGCTTGTAAAAGTCATTCCAATTGTATGGCAAATTAATCACATGTTTGCATGATTTATCGATCTTTGTTCTGGGAACTACTGGATTGCAATGAGTGGTCATGGGGTGTGGGATATGTTGACAACGCCATTCCCCATAGACCCTGAAGCTGCTTGGATGACTTCACGTTCTGGACCTTGTAATTTATACATACTATACAAAAACAATATACGCAAGCTGTGTGATGAATATACATGCATATAGCTTTGGGAGGGGGAGTGGATCGTTGTATAGATATCAAGGTGGCTGTGTGCTTTACCACTTTTAGCATTTCTGCCACACGCGCTATTGGCGTGACAATCTTCAAAGTGGACTCTCTTAGCGTTGCATGATCAAATGATCCTTGCAAAGGCAGTTCACATGATCTCATTCCGCTAACAATGTGCAATCCATGTCGAGAAAAATGAAATGGACAGTGGGGCTTGTTATCGATCCATATATCACTTTTAGCATGTTTCTTTTGTGGCATCAACATCACTCAACAAGAAAACACGATCGATCAATATTTTTTTTTGGGTTTCCTGCCAGCCCTTTCCTTGGGTTTCCTGCCAGGTGCATTCATAAATGCCTCGGCCAAAGGTCCGGAAACCCATTAAAGGGAATCGAAATTCCTTGAGGAATGGTGCAAAGCCAAAGTTTCCACAAGGCTGCTTTGGCTCGCTTTGGGGGTTCATGGATCTTGGTCCAGTAAAACAAAATATGATCAAAAATGGGATTGAACTTATAAGTGATCGATATATCGAAGAAGGGTTAATGCATCCAAATTACATGATTCATGTGGAATTAAATTGATCGACGGGAGTTTACCCTTGCAGTCATTAGACTGATCTATGCATGCATGTTCACTTCAGGCAACTCCATGCAGTTTGGCACAAAGACATGGTGATGTGAAACACGCATTCCAGTTGATAAAAGCGGATGAAAACAGTTGGATCATTTGGGCTAGCTTCCACCATTCCTTGTTCCTTGGTGTACCTTTCTTTTTAAAGGAAGCTTTTGGGTTAAAGCGTTTCCTGGAGCCATGGTGACTGGCAGAAACATCATTGGCACTGTAGTGTCACGGCTTGTGGCAATGCAAGTCCCCAAGGTTACTTGGCTGCATGCATAATTCCACTCAGTTGACAGAATTTAGCCTGAACTGAACTATATAGTTCTCAATTGAATCGGTATGACATCAATGATGTATCATGCCTCTATCAAGCATCGATCTATTTATGGATCGGTACACAATTTCCAGATCGATCAAATGGCTCATTGGCTACAAAATGAGGTCTTCATAACATTGGTCGTGATGGTGGCGCTCAGTGAAAATCTTCCGCAATTTGCAGAGGACCGAAATCATGTATAATCGATGATGCATTATATGATCGATAATTCATGTTGTATCCCCAACTCTTCGTGTGAATTTAGAATTATATATGGTAATTCCCTTGGTTGATTTTATGGACGCATGCACTGATCAGGAATAGTATGCCCATAGCCCAGTATAGGGTTCCCCACCAAGAGCTCTGGACACTTGCAGGAGTTGTCCTTTGTGGAGTTTTTTGCGGGTGACAATCAGGTTTGGCAATGTGTCCATGCAGAGGGTATATCTGCGGCTAAGGTTGACATCAGGTACATTCAGGGTGGATCGCAGCAGAATCCAATGGACATAAATACAAATGCCGGATTGGCGTTCCGTAGCTGCCTTTCTTTTCATTTTTTCAGGGTATGAATTATATTCAAAAATCATGTATATATATTGGAGACACAAAATAGTTGGGTTCAGATTTTTCATTGGAGTGCCCTTATATTGATCGATTTGCTCTATGGGGGTAAACCACATGAGGGTTTTAAACATGCATTTAACATATAGCTAAGGCTGTATATTCACATGCTGCTATCGTGCCGGGTTGACAACTTTGTAACGGTGTGGGCAGTGGTGTGCTCCAGCTGGGTTCGGATGAACGCATATACATCCCAGCGCTCTGTGCTACTTCCAGAAGGTGATGATGACAAGCACTATATCGCTATGGCCAACTGCATGACGTCCAGGACTCCTCACTGTAATTTTAGAAAATCTTGTAGGATTGTTTGATCCATGAGGGAAGATTACAATTTTTGTCAAAATCGTGGGTGGAAACCAAACATGAACAAACGAATTCAGGTCTATCCTCCTCATCGCTTTGACGATAGCCTGTGGAGGGTCATACATGCTAGAGCAACCACGATCCTCGATCATGCGTGAGTACTTTCGCTTTCAATGGTTGGCCAAGCTTACCAGAGTTCCCTGGCTTTTTATAAATAATAATAATAATATTTTTTTTCTGGGTCTGATTGACGGTTCCGGTTTGAAACTATAGATTCCAAAAAGGTATGGCCACGGAATAGTTTATATTTCAATTGTTTAACCAGCACATGAAACCAAGAGTCATCAAGAGTCAGTTTTAAGATATCGAGTTCGATTGCATGCGAGTATACGGCCCATACGGAACCAATCCTTGTAAAGAACAACCATGCAATTGAATTAATATATATACCCTGCATGACCAATGCATGCCCAAACCTTTCTCAAGTACCCCAGCCTTTCTCAGGTATACGAAGTGAAGTGGTGGATGGGCCACTATGGAGCATCCACGCCCAAACCTGAAAAGTGCTGGTGTAACAACCGGGCCTTCCAGTGGCTGGATAGAGGCAAATTTCACCGTGACACTATCGTACCCGAAAAGAACAAGGTGGTCACTGTCAGAAAGACTATTAGCAAGACTGGCAAAGCTCAATACACGGGGACTTCCCAACTCAAACAGACTCAGTCCATACCTCAATTATTGATTTTGCAGTGAATGGATTTTAATATACATGGATCATAACTGTCGAGATCAGGATTCTCTGCAAACAATTTATCCTTTTTTATTTTTGGCCCAGGAGTTATCCCCGTGGATTTGGCGAAGCTATCCGAGAGCTCTTCCCACGCTTGGTGAATGGTGCAGAGGGGTGCCCAAAGGTTGATCGCGATCTAATGGGTTGGGTGGCGCTTGAGCAACAACCATTTAGTACTTGGCCTGAAGCCAACTTGATTCCAGTCTTCCGCTACTTGAGGGGCAACAAACATTTGATGTTACATGAAGTGTGGGCTGATGCTTTTCCCCGTAGTTTTGAGATACTCAATTCCATCGAGAGACGAAGAGAGTCCTCTGAGCACGTTCAGAGGGTAGAAGCCTAGGATGCCCATAGGAAAATGGTGCAGGTTGAACACGCCAGTCCAAATCTTCTCAACCACTGATGATTTTGAAGTTAAATGAAGTTAACTTGATGAGAACTTTAGTATAAACTTTGCATTCCGTATGAAACCTGTTTGAACATATCTGAAATCAGCACTGTTGGAATCAAAAACATTCAAAAACTGTTTGTAGCTATATTTTTTGCAAAAAAAAGGGATCCGTAATTGGACGTGAATAACCATTATATGGACATGAAAACACGTAAACCGTACCCATTACGTATGGATTACGTTGGAATTACGTACTCATTACATACCCATTACGTTAGACTTGCGCAAAAATTACGCAATATTTACGTAAAAAAACAGATTTTTTTGGGGTTGTTTTTGGGGTGTATTGATTATGTTCAAAAATCATCTGGACTGATCAATGTTTTTTCAAAAATACACATGTCACAACAGATTTTGTATTTGGATTGGGGTGTTGCGCCTGCCTTTTGTGGAATCTGATTTACTGCGGTGATCACCGTGGTTTGACCCATGGTGAACGACTATGAAGCTGCACGAAATGGCTTCATAAAATGTGAGCTGGGCGTGGAAACCACTGCCATGTAAACAAAAACCTCTATTCTCCTCAGATTTCAGTTGTAATTGGTGATCAATCTGCATCAATCAGAAAGCACATGGTGGAAGCTGTCAATGTGTGTGAATGGATTTATGATCTTGGATTGAAAATCATAGCCATTTGGTATCAGCTGGTTCTAGGTCTGCTGTAGGTTTGCCGGGATGTCCAGGGACTCCACGGTAACTTCTTTGCCGGAAGCTGGTTGGAGTTGCCAAACCTTGGAGGAAGGCATCAACATTGCAGCCAGAGCTGCCGGCCTTTCCCTCAAAACCCGAGACTACACTGAGGCTTGGGGAGTTCGCAGTCATATACGGCAAACAACAATTGTTAATAAAGGAATGTCACTATATATACATTGCCCTGGGGATAAGATACGCTGCCCTTTTTCAGGTGGCCAAAGCAATTGCGCAAGTGATGCAGAACCAATCCAAGGTTATTTGGATGCAAGTCACATGCAGGTGAAATTCTCTTCAATTAACATTTGTGGATATGTGTTATTCAAGAATGCAAACCTTAAGGATACAGCAATAAAATGGGATATAGAAGATGTTAATTTCATATATATAAATATATATGATCTATATACATAAGTTTCACGCAGTAACGGATTGAAATTGCAATGTGTTATTGAATCTAAGTTTCCTGGCCAACGACAGCTTGAGGTTCCTGACCTCCCACAAGTCCGAGTCAAAATGGAGAACCTGGAGCCACCTGCGCCGGCTGCCGACCCAGAGGCAAATGTTGCGGGGGAAGCATCTTGGATTCTTTGGGCGGCAACAGTGGAAATGGAGCTGGTGCCAACAAAATAGAACAAGCTTTGGTATATCGATCCTTTATAATGCTTTTGATGTCATTTCATGCCGTTATGCCATGATGAAGTGAACCCACTCATATATATACTTAGGCGGCTTCTACTACCACTGCATCCCCAACTGCTGACACAATTCCAGCTGTTTCTTGGCTAGTGGTTTATTGATCTTCGATCCTTTTATCAATACACCTTTTGGTACTTAGGACTTGGGTTCCCCAACTTTTGCAGTCCCTCGCGCCAGCCCACCTGCATCTGCCCAGAAGCTCAGCCTGACCCCGGAACAGGCATGATGACATTTAAAATGCATGCATGTAGTGTTCAATCAATCAAAAGAACAAACTTTGATATACAGGCTGACAACTCTGTCAACCGAGAGTTGGAGAGGAAGAACAGCGAGCTGATGGAAAAGATTGCCAGGTTGGAGAGAGCCTATAGCCAAAAGGAGAAGGAATCAGTCATCAAAGGGAATGAAACAGTTCGTTTGGAAGGGATGCTCAACACAGTGATGGATCGTTTTGAAAAGTTGGAAAGCTCATTGGCCAACAAAGAAGTTCCAGCCAGTAGTGTTGGGAAAGAAACCGTAGCCAAGGGAAAGGTTCCAAATCCAAATCGCAATCCGGAGTTTCCTGAGCAAGAGCGAAGTGAATCAGAGAGCGACGGCGAAGAGGACTACATTCAGACAGCTGATGGAACCAAGGTTACTTTGATCGATCTATATTAAGTTGATGTCACAATGTTACAAGACTTCCATGTTTCCGATGTCCATTCATGAGTAAACATGTCAAAAACCATGCTGTGAACTTCCAGTACTTTCAACATGCACATTATCCACATTGACCATGCACGATTGTATACGATTGTATACCATACTAAGGTTCACATGACCATGGATGCCCTGAAGATGAGGGTAAGGAGACTATGTGAGAAAAAACCTTCAGGGCGGCTTCAAGTCCCGGAGGAAATCGCAGCCCAATGGAAGCAGGGAGGGGAAGCAAGGGAGACTTTGGAGATGGCTCTCCTAGAGTCTCTTTCGAAAAATGGGTTGGACCGTTCCAACTATAAGAAAGTCAAGGCTAGGCCAAAAACATGCAAAAACATATAAAAGGAGCATTATGTGCAGTATATATAGTATGCATAATTTAATAGTATTATCTCAGATTAGTTCAACCATCGTAAAATTGTAAAACAACTTGACCTGTTGATCCATCTGCCCCTTGCGCCTCAGACAGACTTTGTGACGAAATGCCGGGTGGTTCGAGAGCGCCTTGAGAGCAAGGAACAGGAGCTTCATGGCAAGTGGATGACAGAGGAAAAGATGAAGAAGTCTGGTCTTTGGAGTGTACAAAGCGTCAAACAAATCGTCAAGTACTGCAAGAGATTCCCTGAAAGTTTGGTGAGGCCATGTTGTGGGCATATCCTGGAATAGTGCAATGTACTTTATCTTTATATAATCATCGATGGATGCCAACCTGCATGAGTGCCAATCCTAACGAGTGCAACCAAAAGTTTGTCAACCGCCCGCCATGCAGGCAATGGCAATACAATGACAAGGTGGACGAGTACTACGTCGTGACCGAGGACAGCACCCTGCATAAGAAGGCCGACCAACTCCGTGACATTGAGGAGACTGACCTTGGGGAATCTTGGTTATCACACTTTAGATCGACCCCTGTGTATATATGAAAGGCCTTTGGTTGCTTCATCATGCAAGATAATTTGATTGTCATCCCTATATGAGACCCAATTTTTCGAAAGATCTTCCTGGGTTCATGGTTTAAGTTCCATGCGTACACATAGTTGAGGAAAAAACGTCGAAAGATGAACCTGCGCGGCTGAAAGCTGACTTGGTGAAAATTCCCAAACCGCAGCCGGCCCCAGAGGTCGTGGGATCCCAGGACTGGTCTGCATTGTAAATTGCGGGTATTCAAAATCAAAGTGGTGCAAATACTAAATCAGAATCATCATGCATGATACAACACTTTTGTGATTTTTGTGAAATTATAGAACTCACAGGTTTTGACAATTCAATTCACATCGATCCCTGTTTCTCCCCTGGCCAGCCCGTGGTGGACTTGGAAGCGTACATGTCAAGTCTTGAGAAGAAACAACAGAGTCTTCAGAAGATGCTGGGGGTGCTTTCTTCCAAATCTGAAGAAGCAGTTCTCAAAAGGTTTTTTGATTGCATTGGGTATTGTAACATTGATCTTAAAATCTTAAACCAACAAATTTAAGAAAATCAATACTGCTACTTGCCCGTACTATCCTGCATATCTCAGGCTTCATGATGATTTGGTGCCCCTGGACTCCCAGATGACTACCAGCTATGGCAAGTTGGCTGAGCACTTGGTGGAACTCAAGATGGACCATGATGAGGGTAAGAATAAGAGCCCACGGCTCGCTGCGTTGCTTGTTCATGAAAAATATATATAACTGTGTTGGTCTTCATTAATACCATATATTGGCCAGAATACCCATCATATGTCACGAATGTATCCTGAAGTATTTTCATTAATTCAAAAAGCCAAACACGGGGGGCCGTTTTTGCTGCATTTCATGGATGGTGATGGCACTGCTGCCGATGATGCCCAACAATGGCTTGAAGAACTTCTGGCTTACAACCGACAGGCCCCTGTTAAAACCATGAAAGCTATATTGATCATGTTGTTTACCCTTGGCAGCGAATCATGAACAATGGACTTGAATCATGGTCAATTGAATCATATTTTCGTGGTTGTTTACCATTAACCTTGAATCATATTTTGAAATTCCTGCGCCTTGACAGGCCAGCATCATCGCTTCTCCAGCCTCTAGCGCATGCCAGCGAGGTGCATGGGTACAGTATATATCGATTCATGCGTGTGAATCCTTGGTACATTAAATCATATTAAAAAATGAATTGACATATCTATCCTGTGAAGTAGGTGGCCCATATAGTAAAAAATATAACATCACTTGGCACTCCCGTGCAGACCTCCATCCTCGCAGAGGGCCTCACTGGACACACGTCCTGGAGGATGCAACGGTGGCACTGGAGAGAACTCAGCGGTGTTTTGAGGATATCGAGTCTGATTGCATGTTGGACTACGACCTTCCAAGAAAAAAGGGTATGTTAGCGGGTGGTATCATGAAGCACTGCCATGAAGCTGTTGATAGACTGCTTCAAAGCCAAATGCCGTGTATCTTCAAGATAGGATATACCCACGATGCGTCATGGAGATTCAACAACAAGATGTACGGATACAAATTTGAGTCTGCCAAGTGGTCCAAACTGGTTGTGCTCTACGCAGCAGCGGAACCAATTTCAGCTGCTTTTGTCGAAGCTGCCCTGATTCAAAGACATAAGGGACTCTTGAATGCATATATCAGTTCATTGAATTCAAATCAATTAAAAACACCAATAAAATAGATATGTCAATTGTTTGTTGGCAACTGTTTCAATTATTTCCATCAAACCGGGTTATTCCTTGCTTTGCTCAGGACAATCTGGCTGCAGAAACGTCAAGGATGGAGGGGATTCCGTACAGTCTGGTCTTGATGATCAGCCTGGACCGTTCATGGTATATATGGTGTACCGATCATTTAAACATGCACCACATCATAAGAGATGTTGACTGTGTGACGTGCCTGTCGCATATCATGTGAAATGGGGAAAAATGTGCGCATGGCTAGCCATTGATCTTTTGATACGGAATGCAGTGCAAGGTTTTTCAAATTAACATGAATCCTGAAAAATGTTTTTCTCAATGTTTATGTAGCCAAGGTTGCTGGATGAAATCGTTGATGAAAAGAATGCAGTTCGCAAACAGTGGCTTGAATTCATACCAGTTGTCTTTGATCCACCATACTGTCAGTAAAATCTCCCTTGATCAATAAGGTGCTCTGCGTTGATTCCCTTGGAGTCCCGCTACAGGCTGGATCAATTCAAATTCATTGGTATAGAATCTTGATCATTCTCAAAGTGGATATAGTTGGAATCAAATTGGGTATATATGTTAGCAACTATGTCGATCTGTACAGGCTGGTGGCCAAAGACTACCAGTTGGACACCATCACCACGACCAAGGGAAAACCTAAGGGAGGCAAGAAGCCAAAGGGCTCGCCATCTGCATCATCTAAGTCAACCAAGGGATCCAAAGGATCCAAGGGAACCATTCGATCCAAAGGATCCAAGGGTGCCCAACCAAAAAAAACCAATAGGGTCAACAGAAAGGCCCAGTCAACAGAAACCAGCGAGCCCAGCAATCCTGCAGAGCCCAAGGCCAGAAAGAAGGCCAAAAAGGCCTGAGTGGGCCAATGCTCCATGGAAGTGGAAATCTATAGTTTTTCTTAACATGCTATTGAGATCATATACCCATCAAACCTCACTTCAATTTTGGATTTGTTTGATTCTCAAGGATTGATCTATATATTTCTGGGCCCTCTATTTTGGGGTATGCCGCCATGTGATGAACACATGGATCAGTTCCGGATGTATCATTACATCGATATGGGAAGGGCCAACTTGATGCATCGATGCTGTGGACTACCACAGGCTTTGCTGGCCAGTGAAAAGCGGTGAAAAAAAGTTGGTTCACTCAGGTTACCAAGTTTCCCATCAATCAAATTTAGCCAATATTGATATGTTTGATTGTCAATAGGCATACACAAAATTTTGAGACCCATGGTTCCATTTTTGCAGGGCACCCCTTCAAATGATTTCTTGGGTTGACATCCAATCCACAGAATGCCAGGTCCGTCACACAAGGCACGCCATCTGGCATGGAAGTATGGCCGTGGAGCATCTTGCAAGAATGCTATTGAAAACATTCATGGGGAAGCAATGATATCCACAACTGTTTGGTTTATTTTTTTTGTGTGCTCTCATGCATGTGCTCTACAATGTTGCAACTTGCCATCCATCAACCGGAGATCCATGTAGGTTAAATGTCGACACTACCATTCATGTGGTATACATTTTACAGTAATATGTTGAATGCATGTGAACATACATCATTGGTGCACTATTCCTGTCATCCTATGTAGATCTATATATATTTGACATTCCCATCACTTGGTCTTTTAAAGCCTATCATATCGATATTTGCCCAATGCAGCTGTCCCAGGAAAAATGTTGCGAGCTCATCGACTTTGCCGCTGCTGAGCTGAGGGATGTCAACGATGGGCGGTCGGAGATGACATGCCCTGTGCTAAATGCTCTAGCTGTGGCTGACCGTTGCAAGGCAGACCCTAGGATGCTATGAACCATTTTTTTATATATGGTTATCTCCAAAGGGGTTTAGCTCTGTGTGGGAAAAAATCAAAATCATGTTGTGTGTATACACCAGCAACGATCAAGGAGAAAGCAGTTACTGCAGTGTTTGCGAAGCATGGTTTCTACTACCCTGTAGAGGTGACCGTGGAAACTGACCCACCTCTGGAAAAATTCCCATGGATAAAGCCATCAAAGTTTCTGGAAGCAATGGCAAAGATGAATGATTTACATCATCTCCTAGGAGGAGTCTCACTTCAAAACGCTGAACGAAGATTGATAGGTTTCCGGACCAAATATCGACGTTTGTTTCCACAACATGACCTGTGGGCAGAAGTAGATAGTGGCAGGACGCCACTTTCCTGTTGCTTACCTTTATTTCTGCACGGTGACGAGGGCGTCACATACCGAAAAGATGGACTCCTTGTTCTATCATTTCAAGGTGTGTTTGGTTGTGGGTCGAGCAAGTCAAAGACCAACCCTGCAGAGCACTACAAAGCCACGAACGAAGGGATACCCTTGAACTTTTTGAAGACAGGGTTTCAAACGCGCATTTTGATTTGCGTGTGCCCTAAGGAGCGGACTTACAAAAAAACACATGGCACTAACATGCATGACATATTTGTGAACAAGTACAATATATAGTGAATAATAAGTGCATGCATATATGTGATATTTTACAGACATTCAACCCCAATTAAGATGAAACAACATTATATATTTTTGACTATGCACCTTTGTTTGTGTGAATCTGATCCCTGTGCAGGAATGCTACGCTGAAGACAAGAGGGTCTGGAACGCAATTTTTGAGCGTGTGGTGCAGGACCTTGCGATGGCCCAACGGGAAGGGATTCCTTTGGGACATGGGAGTGACCAAAGGGTGTATCCCATTATCTTGGGGAACAAGGGCGACTGGTCATACTTGGACACCTGGCGATGATCGACTATTTTGTTTTCCCAATGTTGCACGGATCCATGATATGATAAGATTTGGGGATGGCCTCTGATAGAGAATTAAGGGAAACTGTATATGCAAGCAAGGGCTATAGTTTTCACTAATTGTTTTCATGTGCACTTGTTTGACCTGAACCATCAACAAAAGACTAAAAGTCAATCCTCGTTTTGATTTCAAATCAATCTTCTAAGGTAGGGAGTGGAAATTTGGAGCGTTCGTATCGACGAGCGCCCAAAGCAGCTGGAGAACAAGACGAAGGTCAAGAGGGTGGTGGGATCTGCCACTTGTGCACATGTGGCCAGGGAACCGATTGGGAAAATTTGCAACTCAGTTTTGCAAAGGCCTTGAGTCCTGTTTGTATATGTTTCGTTTTATAGTGCGTGCTTTTAACCTGCCTAGTACAGAACAACCAAATATATAGGATCGATTGGCACGGATTTTTTATAGGCTTTTTACTGGCATTTGTGAGGAAAGAAGCCGAAGCTGCTATGGACCTCTCGTTCCAAGTTGAACTACCGGTGCCGTGGACCAGGGAGAGCGCATTGACGCGAGAGCTCTTCATGGACAGGTCTGTGAATGGGAAATCGAGGTTTTACCTTGTCGACCCCTGGCATACGATACATCTTGGAGTTGGGAAAACTTGGGTGGCCTGTGGTGTCATGATGTTGCAACACCGTGTGCTGCATGAAAGTTCCATGGACTTGCGAATAGAAAGAATTGGGGTTGCCTACAAGGAGTTCTGTCGAAGATCAAAACTTGATCCCATCATCAGACGGATTGAGATCCGTACATTTGGGACTACGACCGACCCAAATGGTGCTTGGAGCAAGGCTGCAGTGACAAGCAATTTCATGATGTTTTTGGAAGACTTCTGCAAACAACATGCTGATGCGATCCAAGAAGTTGAGCATCTACGAATTTTTGTTTCTTGTATTTAGACTTTGGATTGTGCGTGGTGCACATGTTAAAAGACCGTTTTCACATTATGCCTATCAATCTTTTTATTCACTCGACACCTTAGTTGTCTATAGTGCTGTGTCTGGGAGAAAAAAAACACATTGTGAACCATGGCCTGGGGCGTTTTTCTAAGGCTGCTGCGACAGAAAAGCTGAACTACTTCATGCGTACGATTTACGCGAGCGATGTGATGCTGGAAAAGTCGCTGGGATTGGAATTGAGCAAAGCTCTTCACTACTTTGTTCGGGCATACTTGTACTTGGCCCACTTGGCGAATAGGAATGGCACTGCTCACTTCGCTTTATATCCCAAGTTACACTCCCTCCACGAGATATCACATTTGCTCCGGCGGCAAGCTCAACTTGCTGACTTTGTGATGAACCCAGCTTGTCACAGTTGCAGTTTGGATGAAGACTTTATTGGTAGAACGGCATGCATTAGCAGAACAGTTTCACCACGGATCATTGCCAAGCGAACGCTGGAGCGTTATCTTGTCCACATTCAGTCAGCGTGGACGCGGGTTGGCGATGGACAAGAGGGGGAGTGAAAAGTGTGGAACAATGGAAGCAGGGGTTGGATGTCTCTACCATGCATATACCATGCATATACCATGCATATACCATGCATATACCATGCATATACCATGCAAATACCATGCAAATACCATTCAAATACCATTCAAATACCATGCAAATACCATATACAGAATGCAAGAACCCAAGGTATATAGCAATATAGGACAATATGCAGGTTATATCAGCATATGCAGCATGGACGTGAAATACCGTAGGCCACAAGATGTGGACGTGAATCTATTTGATGGATGTGATTTATAGTAAAATTGGGAGAAAGTTGACTTTCTGGATGGTGGCTAGGAATTGGGATCCACAGGGTCTAGCAGGTATATATATATATATGAATCATATGCATTTGGAAAAATTAGAAATTCATACTGAATGATATTGACAATGACATACAATTTTCCATACACATTGACTTTGATATTTCTTCATTCACTTCGCAACTTCGTTTGGGATGTTTTTCAGATGTGCACACTGAGGGTGGATCCCGAACACCTCAGAGACAACCGCCTCGAGGCCGAGAGGCGTGGCTTCCCCAAAAACAGCAACCGGGGATGCCACAGGTGGAACTGATGGTAACTGATGGTAACTGATGGTGATATAATGTCAACTAATATGTCAACATATGTTAATCACAAACATGTTATAAACCAATGTTATAAACCAATGTTACCAATCATAAATCGATCATCCAAGTGTTGCAGTGTGTCTTTGATATTTTCGTCAGGAGCCGGACCCAGCTACTGCAGCTGATCGTCTCGCACTACAGGTGGGCTATCAGCGGCTATCAACCCATCCGAACCCCAAACGTGGTAGACCTGGTCGACCAAACGTGTTTCACAACTCACAGCTGATCCCATGGATTTGTGTCAGGCCACTGAGGAGCGTGTTGCTGAAGGCGAAGATTGAGAAATTGAGAAGTTGAAGATTTATAAGATGGTATAATATATTATAATATTATATATATATATATATCATGATATGATATAATATTATGTATCATATATGATATTATATGATGATATTTAAATCGTGCAAACCTCAGCAAAAGCCAGCATTTTGAACGTCCAGGCATTTTTCCATAACTTTTGGACATGTTGGATTTGAGTGCTTCGAGGATCGAGGCAAATTAGGCCGACAGCGGAAAGGCGACGAGATTTGTCGCTGTGCCATTCTCCTTGAATTCCATGGGAGGCCGACGCCGGGAGCAGGCACAGTGGAGATCCCGGAGCCTTGCAACGATCAGACTTGAAACTGCAAGAAACATCAAGAAACAGCAGCTCAAGAGCTGCAGAATTGGAACTTTGTGAACTTTGTGCTGCAACACGTCCATTTGTTCTAAACCATTTCACTTTCACTACCACCTATAATTTCATATAATTTCCACTAGTTACTGTATTACTGTTCAAGTCCGGAGTCACTTCAGGAGCAATCTTTATAAGTGGAATGCCGGAATGCCACTCCTTTTGCTTTTCGAAAATGCTAGTTTTCTTCTCCTTTTTAGCAAAAGGGTCGGAAGCTGCTCTGCTTTCGTTTTTCAACTTGTTTGAACAGTGTTGAAACCACCTGAAGGCACTGCGTGACAAGCTGCAAAGGGTTTGGGCTTCTCAGGACGCAACTTGGGCAGAAAGAGATGAAACATGATGAAACATCAACCATCAACCAAACATATCTAGAATGATGCTCATGACGCTCATGAACTATGTGCCTTGGTGTGCCTTGGAATTCGCAGCTGTTCCCCAAACACCCCAAGGCACCAGGCGCGCGAAGAGAAATCAGTGATGGCGAGGAGAGAATTCCAGGGCTGAGGGACCGGTCGCCCTCAGTCTGAAAGCATTCGCACCTGAATGGCGTCTCACTTTACGGGCATAGTTGTGCAATGTTGTGCACATGTCTTAGTAAAGACTTCCAAGTTACATCAACACTATAAACACATCTTGGAACTCTCATTTGCCGCAGTTTGCAATGTACATCACCGGATTCTCAGAACTCAACATAGCTGTGTCCTAGATGTCCTAAGAATCCCGAGGGGATTTAACAATTGTAACATTTATGAAATTACATTGCTGTAAACCGAGTCTGACTCCGTGATCCTTGGAGGAACTCAAAATGTGACATGATATGATTGTGACTGATTGTGTTTCAATGTGTTTCCTATACATTTCCTCATGACATTTCCTGAATTTTCCTGAGATTTCGGTGATTTCGGTGGAGGACCTGCGCGAGCGCAGCGCGGAGGTCTGGGCGCAGTGCCGCGCCTTGGCCACGGAGCTGGGCGAAGCGGAGGCCGCGTTGGCCCGGCGCCAGGCGGAGGAGTGCCTCGGAGAACTTCCACCGTGGACGTTGGACAATTCAGGGTTTTGACGATTAGAAAAGGAGCTTGAGTTTAAATATGTTTAAATAGCTTTTGATTATGACTTGATAACTCTGTGATTGCTCAACTTTCATGACAATGATGATTACTATAAATATTTATGATAGATACAACATCAACAAATACAGGGAGCTGGATGAATGGCCAGTGGCCAGGGATGAAACAACGTGAAGATTTTGGGAAGAGGCGGTTATTTTGGTAACGTCTCATGCGAACAAAGAAAGCGGGTGCAACTTCGGTCAATCTCAGGTTCACAACTCTCAGTTGGAAATTGCCAAGAGGCATGGTCCGGCATGGTCCGGCATGGTCCGTCTTGGCGCTGAGGCGATTCTCGGGCAAGGAAGTGGTGGACGTCTTAAAGGAGAAGTTGAAGGCTGGACGCGGGACACCGCTGTGAACAGCTCCGTGTTGTAACCGTCAGGCCGCTCTCGCGCAAGAAGACAAGAACGTTGAGGAATTAGCCCAAGTGCCGGGTCCTCAGGTCCTCGGAAATGTCACGCAATGGTACTGACAGGACAAAACCTCGCGTCGGAAACTATGCGCGCGTCAGAAACTACGAATCAAAAACTAAAACCCGCGCGTCAGAAACTATGTTGACATGAGATATTACCTTCAACATCCTTCAACTTATCTCCATGCCGGATCAAATCCTCCACCCCCTCTGACCACTATGCTAACAGTAAATGCCTGTAGGAGAAGTGGAAGGGGCTTCTTGCCAGGGTAGAAACACTGGCAACAACCTTCTGCTGAGGCGAAGCGAAACAGCGAAGCACCTGGCTGCAGAGACTGAACTCCAGAAAACTGGGAAGGCCATGGAAAGCTGCACCCTGAGATTTTTCCATACCATCCATTCATATCTTTTTGAATATCTCATCATATTTAATCATAGTTCATCATGTTTCATCATTAACATGAGAGAATATGAAATCTGATGAAATCTAATTTAATTTAATTTAATGCTATAATGTACTTTACCTACTTTTGCCATTGATGTCTTCACCTTGACACATGTCTCCTGATCGAACACACGTGTTCTTGGCTGGGTAATGTTTACTCTGTTCTGAAAGAGGAACTACCCTCTGGTAAACTAACATAGCTATGGAAAATCACCCTTTTTAATGGGAAAATCCACTATAAATGGTCATTTTCAATAGCTATGTTAAATTACCAGAGGAACCATTTTTTCCATCCGGCCATCGATGTTTCGGATTGTGACTTGAGACTTGTGACACGATGGACACGATGGACACGGATAGATGCGATGCCAGGGCGAGGAGGGCAGAGGTTGGTTCCCCAGCTTGATTCCAAGCTGGTTCATGGCCTGGTCACTCAGATCGATTTCCCGCAGTCGGTTGGAGGGAACCGGGGGAACCGGGGGAAGCGGGGGAACCGGGGGAACCCTTCAAGCAGTGCTGATTGAACTGCGGCAATTTCTTATGTTTCTTTGGCTCAAATGCACTTGGCATAGCCATCTTCAAACAGCAAACCATTTCCAAGTTCGTTTTCGTTATTTTCCTATTTCTTAAACATGGTTTACTCGTCAGTGAGACATCTGCCCACCGGCTGAGGGCTCATCCGAAGGACTGGGTAGAAGAGCATCATGGAGCTCATAGCATATCGATGCATGGGATGCCTTCAAAAGATCCAGCAAAGTTTGATTGCATCACGTCAGAGGGAAATGTTTATTGACCCATAGACTACCCATAGAGTGAACGTCGTTAGTATGTCGTTAGTATGTCGTTAGTATGTCGTTAGTATGTCGTTAGTGTCGTTAGTCTCAGGGTTTCCACAGATCTACATGGCTCTTTGGAGGAGAACCAGGTGCTGTGGTGGCCACTTGAGACCTTGTCAACAGCCATGCCAATGCAGAAATGCAGTAGAAGCGCGGTGTCGGCCAGTGCTTTTAGAAGAAGAAATGAAAGAATTGGTTAAGGCTTCCAGATATTCTTCAACCATCTTCAACCTAATTTGCGCGCTTCCCCTTTCGAGCTACAAGCACAAGCCGGTTCTCGCGAGGTTTAGAAGTGACAGCTGCACAAAGTTTGCAGTGCCCGGCGTTGGTGAAAAAACAGACCAGCAAAGAAGGACCTGATGCGCTGACATTGCGCTGACATCGAGGAACGCTACATTCATTTTTTTTTGTGTTGGCTATACAAACAGCTGCCTCGCTTGATCTCGCTTCTGGGCTCAGATGACGGTGAAATCACCTTCATCTTCAAAATACGTCATCAGTAGATCCAAACACATTCCAAGCACCGACAAGGCACCGACAACTCAGACTTCATATTGAATGATCAACATTTTTTTGAACAGAACTCGTACAACTTCGTGCACATATTTCAAAGTCTACACTGAAAGACAAGTATTTAAGGGCTAACGCCCCCTGCCGCCGACCCCTGGAAAAGAACGCGAAGAAGCGGAGGACATCGTGACCGAGGACCGGATAGGGATCATTAGTCTCCTGCACAGGGAGCAGAGCCCTGAAT